>Ga0222423_1000194_pt1 | contig 54043 bp, 52 predicted proteins | sample 3A0metagenome_FD_182472 | JGI IMG/M metagenome (GOLD analysis project Ga0222423, IMG submission 182472) | Enriched microbial communities from leaf-cutter ant dump, University of Wisconsin, Madison, United States - 3A0 (version 2) | ecosystem: Environmental > Terrestrial > Nest > Insects nest >...
GGCTCTCCAGGGCTCCGGCGGTGGCGAGAGCCTCCCACTGGACAGTACTGAGCTTGACCCGCCTTGCCATGTCCAGCATGGAGGTGAAGGGACCGGCCGCGCGGGCATTCACGATCTGCTGCGCCACCTCGGCACCCAGCCCTCTCACGGCCCCCAATCCCATGCGCACCGCGAGGGTGCGGTCCACGTGAGTGAGCGCCGCCATGTCGGCGCGGACCTCAGCGGGAGTCTGGAACGGCTCCTCGAGCCGTTCCACCACTGCCAAAGCCTCCGAGCGCGCAACGCATGGGCGCAGGATGACCTGGCCGTGGCGTCGGGCATCTGCAGCGAGCGACTGCGGGGAATAGAAGCCCATGGGCTGCGCGGCGAGCAGCCCAGCGTAGAAGGCCGCCGGCTTGTGGACCTTGAGCCAACTGGACGCATACACGAGGTACGCGAAGGAAAACGAGTGTGACTCGGGAAAGCCGAAGTCGCTGAAGGCCTTGAGCTTGTCAAAGATCTGGTGGGCAACGTCCGCGGTGATGCCGTTGGCGTTGGCGCCCACCATGAAACGTGCACGCAGGGCCTCCATGCGTTCGGGGCTGCGCTTGGAGCCCATGGCCCTTCGCAGCTGGTCGGCAAGCGCCCCGTCAAAACCGGCACAGTCCATGGCCATCTGCATGAGCTGCTCCTGGAACAGCGGCACCCCCAGCGTCTTGCCAAGCGACTTCTCGAGCAGCGGGTGCAGGTAGGTGACCTCTTCGCGGCCGCGCACTCGGTTGATGTAGGGGTGCACGGAACCGCCCTGAATGGGGCCGGGGCGAATCAGCGCGACCTCCACCACGATGTCGTAGAACTTTCGCGGCCGAAGGCGCGGCAGCGTCGCCATCTGCGCGCGGGACTCCACCTGAAACACGCCCACCGTGTCCGCGGCGCACAGCAGGTCATAGACGGCGGGGTCCTCGTGCGGGAGGTCGTGGAGACCAAACTCGCGGCCCTCGGTCTCGCGGACGTACCGGAACGCGTACTTGAGCGCGGACAGCATGCCGAGCCCCAGCAGGTCAAACTTCACCAGCCCCGCATCGGCGCAATCGTCTTTGTCCCACTGGAGCACGGTGCGGCCGGGCATGCGCGCCCACTCCACGGGGCACACGTCGATCACCGGCCGATCGCACAGCACCATGCCGCCGGGGTGGATGCCCAGGTGTCTCGGCAGCCTCATGAGGCGATCTGCCAGGTCCAATACCGGTTCCGGGATGTGGTCGAGGTCTTGTGCTGGCGGAGGGTCCGGCCACATGGCGTCCCGCTGGGTGGCCGCCCACTGCTCTTGGAGGTGGGCCGGGACGCGCAGCGCACTCCAGCGGTCGATGGACTTGGACCACGCGTCTTGCTGCCCGACGCCGTAGCCCAGTGCCCTCGCGGCGTCCCTTACCGCGGAGCGGGGTCGGTATTGGATGACGTTGGCGACCATGGCGGCATTGATACGGCCATGGCGGGCGAAGACATGCTGGATCACCTCCTCGCGGCGGTCAGACTCGATGTCCACGTCGATGTCCGGAGGGCCGTCGCGCTCTGGCGCGAGGAAGCGCTCAAAGAGCAGGCCGTGACTCACGGCATCCACGGCCGTGACTCCCAGCGCGTAGCAGACCGCGGAGTTGGCTGCGCTCCCCCGCCCCTGGCACAGGATGTCGGCCTTGCGGCAGAACGCGACGATGTCGTGGACGATGAGGAAATAGCCGGGAAAGTCGAGCGCCTCGATGACGGCGAGTTCGTGTTCGATCTGCTTCCAGGCGCCCTTGACCCGCTCGCGGTCTGGAGGGCCGTAGCGCTCACGTGCGCCGCGATAGGTGAGCTCCCGCAGCCAGGTGGCCTCCGTGTGCCCTTCCGGCACGGGATACGGCGGGAGTTTGGGGGCAACGAGGTTGAGATCAAAGGCGCACTCCGCCGCAAGGCGGGCGGCCGTGGTGACGGACTGCGGGTGGCGACGGTGGCGATACATCATCTCCCCCGCGCTGCGCAGGTGCTGGGCGGGGCTGCCCGGGAGCCAGCCATCCATGTCGTCCAGGCTCGAGCGAGACCGGATGGCGGCCAATGCCCCTGCGAGGTCGGCGTCTCGCGGGCTCGCATAGTGGGCGTTGGTGGTCGCCACGAGCGGCAGGTTCGCATCGAAGGCCAGATCTGCGAGGGCATCGATGATCTCGGAGTCGTGGGGAGCTCCCGTGTCAGTGATCTCTACCGCCACGTTGTCCCGGCCAAAGAGCCCAACCAGCCTGTCGAGCTCGGTGCGGGCCTGCGAAAACCCGGCCGCAGCGTCGGGCATATCGAGGGCGCGGCGAAGCGGGCCCTTGCGGCAGCCGGTGAGAACCAGAAACTCGCCGGCGCCGGTCTCGGCGAGCGACTCGAGAGAGTAGTGCGATCGACCCTTCTCGCCGGTGGCGAGGTGTGCCATGCCAATGGCGTGGCTAAGCCGCGAATAGCCCGACGCCCCCCTCGCCAGCACTACCAGGTGCGATGCGCGGGGGTCGGGAATGGCGGTGGGAGGGTCAAGCACGGGTCGCCCCCCTGGTCCCTCTACCGCGAGGCTCAGTTCCGCGCCGAAGACCGTTGGCAACCCGATGGCGCGCGCCGCCTGGGCAAAGCGGACCACGCCGTAGAGGCCGTCGTGGTCCGTGATGGCGAGCGCGCTGAGACCCAAACGGCCTGCTTCCGCGGCCATTTCCTCTGGCTGGCTGGCGCCGTCGAGGAAGCTGAACGCGCTGTGCGAGTGCAGTTCGGCGTAGTCGGCTACCTCCATGAGCCGACCGCCGAGCACTGCGCCTGTTCGAACATATGTTCGATTATGGCACTGGCGTGTGACCTTGTGAGTCGGCGCAATCGGGACAGGGGCGGGCCAGTTCACTAGGCAGTCCCGGCTCAAGCGGCGGAATCTCGAGTTCGAGGCGCCCATCTAGCCAAGCCTCCCAAGGTCGGTCTGGACCGAACGGCACTCTTGATCGGAAGCGCTAGTCCCGTCTGGCACCTGCTCCCAGTTCCCACGAGCGTCGCGCCTAGCGACACAACGCCCCTCGACAACAGCGGCCTCGCGTAATCTCGCTCGCACTGTCGCGCGCGTCGGACACCCTCTCGCGGTAAGTGCACTTCGCTAAGGAAGCTGGCGCCCAAGTATCGCTATGGAGCAGTCGTCCTTCGTTGCGGGGCGCACTTGCGTGTCGATCACTCGCTTGAGGCGCTTCCGGTACTCCGGGTTCTTGGATTTGCGGGCGGGAGCAGCCGCGGCGATGGCGATCAGTTTGGCGCAGGCGGGTGCTAGCCTCCGGGTCTGCTGATCAAACAGGCTCGCGCTGGCGCCGTCGCTCATCAGGATAAATCCGGACACGCCTTCGAGCGATCCGCGAAAAAGGCGAAGCGACGCCGCCGCCCCGGTCGAGGTGACGAAGGTGGTCTCGTTCGCGAACTCGGCGTTATCGGGCGCCGATACGACTTTCATCTCGTCGTTCTTGACGTACCCGATCACGCCGTCACCGACGTGGGCGGCAACGAATCGGTCTGTCGATGCCGCCACTGCCAGGAAGGTGGATGCCAGATCGGCGACGTTGCAACCCACCCTGCGTGCGGTGTCTTCGAGTTCGGAGAGCAGGGCTTCGATGATGCCCTCGCGGGCACCCGCGGCATCATCTCCGGTCGCGTACTCGTCGAAGTGGTCGATCAGCAGCGAGCAGCCGATGTCCACGACGGTCTGCGCTCCGTACTCGGGGTGAGTCGCCGACCCCGCTCCGTCTGCGAGGCACAGAGCCTGCACGCCACGATGATGCTTGTAGGCAGTCCGGTCCTGAACGTGGATGCCCTCAGCCGTGTGTCCTCTTCCGCGCACTTGGTAGTGGAACTCTGTGAATGCCACCTAAAGCTCCGCCCAGCCAGCGAGCCCCTCCAAATCGGGTTTCAGGGTGTCGCCCGGGGTCGACCGGGATACGCGTGAGACCGACTTGGAGAGCCACTCGAAGAACTCCCTAAACTTGAGTCCTTGGAGGCGAAGCGGCGGGTGGTTCGGGCTGAATCGTGCGAGCACTGCCATGTCGGCATCGCTTCCGATTCCGATCGGGAACACCGTAAGCTTCTTTGCCGCGACCAGCTCTGTGACACGCTGGATGGCGCGTTCCAACTGGGCGGAGTCGCCGTTGGGCTGACCGTCCGTCATCAGCACTAGCCACGGCTGGTAGTAGAGTACCCCGCTCCCGGAGTACACGGACTTGCGCTTCTCCAGGGTGTCGAGTGCGAGGTTCACGCCCTCGCCGAGGAATGTGAGGCCGGAGGGATCGATCGTCTCTATTCGTTCGAGTCGCTCGATGCTGGCGTAGTCCTGGATCAGCGTCGCCGCCGAGTTGAACTCGACAATGCTGACCTCTGCAGCGTCGTGGGCGTCGTCATCTTCGTCGATCGTGTCGTAGAAGAGGTTCACGCCCTCGATGAGCTCACGGATCTTGTCGCCCAGCATCGAGCCGCTGGTGTCAATGCAGAGCGACACGGGGACGCGCGGGGTGGGGTTCTCGACGAGGTCGTCGGCTCCGATCTCAATTGCCATGTTCTTGTCCTTCCGGGGTCAGAGTCAGTGGTTGCGCCAGTCGCTGGTGACCCGCTGCCACCAACTCAGGCTGACGCGCTTAGGTTCGAGGGCCTTGACCACTCTCGCGGCGGTGAGCGGCGGACACTCCTGCCTGATCGCCGTGTGCGACCGCGGCACATCGAGGTACTTGTGCTGGAACCAGCCGACGTGGTCACGAGTGATGAACGGCTGCCGGCAGTCGACGCAGAGCCGAGTCGGGTCGAGTTCGGCGGCCTTCTTGACGCAGTCGCTGCATCGACCGTAGGCGAGGGCGGTTTTTGCGGCGAGAGTGCCGCAGTCCTTGCAGGCGACGCGCTGACAGTTGGAGCACCGACCGCCGACGACGTACTTCTTCGGCGTTTCCTTGCCACAGTCGACGCACGCGGCGTAGTTGAACTTGTGGTTGCATTCCCGGCAACGACCGTCCTTGAGGGCCCCGGGAGGCTTCGGCTTGCCGCAATCGCTGCACCTCGGCTGGTTCTGTCGACAGTGGTCGCACAGCCTTGGCGTCCAATAGGTCCCCTTCGCGTTCTGCCAGCGACCGACCATTGAAGCCCCGCACTGGGCGCAGTCATAAATCGGCGTGTCGGGGGCCATCGCCTTGAAGCGTGTCGGGTAGACATCGTTCGACTGGGGATCGAAATTCTTGGGCCCGTCGAGGTACTGCTTGTAGTCGGCGAAGAGGCGGAGCCACTTCTGTGCGGTGGGGGGCCGACCGTAACCCTTCCCGTCGCGATGGAAGGTGTTCCAGAACTCTGTCTTCACGTTCTTCGGCAGATGGCTCCACATGTACCGCCACTGGCCTTCGGGCTGATCCACGCCGGGTATCTCACCCAACTGGTATGGGAAGATGCCCTCTTCGATGAGCCGGGTGATGTCGCCGTCGGTGCCCGCACGGTTGTAAGGATGCTGGCCTGTGATCAGAATCATGAAGAGCATTACCGCGATAGCGAATCGTTCTTCCGCTGGCGTCCGGAGGCGATCGGCGTACTCGCCCTTCATGGTCGGAGCGGTGAACATCGGAGTGCCGACCGGGCAGGGATAGCCCTCGAGCTGCCACGAGTCAGCGTCGATGATCCAGACATCTCTGTTCGCACTCACCATTAGGTTCTTCGGGTTGATGTCGCCAAGCAGGATGTTCAATGAGTGGAGGTAAGCGACCTGCTCCAGGAACGAGATGCAGATATCGACCAGGTCGCCCTTCTTCCAGTCAGGGTAGGTCGAGCGGAAACGTGCCGGTCGCATTACGGTTGCTTGGAGCGGACGACCGGAGGCCCGTGGCATCGAGTACCCGAGGAACTCGCCGTCGTCGTTCGAGACTGTCGCGATGGGGAACCCGATGCCTCGCGCAACTAAAGGTCGACTCGTCAGCAGGGCAATCTTGGCCCGCCGATGCTCGGTACGGTGCTCAGAGTCGAGCACCTTGATGACCAGGTTGGACTGGCCGACAACCTCAAACACGCGGCCCTCGCCGCCTTCTCCGAGGAGCTTGCCCAGGGTCACGCGACCGGCGCCTCGCGCGGAGTAGACCTGGACCTCGTCGCCCTCGCCGGGGAGCGATACGGGCGGCAGCGGCCGATCGGAGTCCCGATGCGGAGGCATTGCGGAGAACGCCTGAACTGACTGGACTGTGGCTATCTCGCCCGACCCTGAGGTACCTATCGAGTTCGCGCCGTTCGGTCGCCGCCTCTCCCAGGGCTTGAGCCCAAACATGGTCTGAAACTCGGGAAGGAGTGCCGTGAGCTCATCGACGTCATGTCGATCCGCGAAGGTCGCCGTGCCGTCATCGAGTTTCTGCCGCTTGGCTTCGAGCTTCCGGTTGCCGCGACCAAAGAGCGACTGGTCCTCCTCCACGGCGACCAGCCCGTCGCTAGTGAGCGTTCCTGCGACGAAACGCCGATCGAGCTGCGCCGAGCGGAGACGGACGCGGAGCTGGAGCGTGATGTCGTCCGTGATGACGCACATCTCGTACCGGTCACCGGCCCACTCCAGCACCTTGAGGAAGCTGTCGTCGGCATAGCGCGCCGAGTCATCTCCGAGGTCAGTGCGGACAAGCCCGTGCGCTTCGGCATCCTCAAGGAACGCGAGGGCGTTACGGGACCGACGCACGGCCGCCACCTGCCCTTCGGCAACCCTGGCTGAGTGCTTCCCTGCGTACTTCTCCAACTCGCGCACGACCTTCGTCGGTACGACGATCGGGTTCCGTTCGGCGGCGATCGTCTGAGCTGTCCGCTCAAAGAGCCGCTTGATCCCGCCGGGCCACCGTGAGTGGCCGTCCATGAAGATGTTGGTGTCGATGAAGAGCCTGCGTCCGGCCTGTGCAAACTCGGTTGGGTCGAGCTCGGTCGTGCTCACCGGTTCTCCTCCGCACCTCGGCGGAAGGTCACGTTGCTGCGGTGGCGCGCGCCAACGCGGCTCGTGAACTCGGACATAGCCTCGGAAGCTCGATCGCGACTGATTTCGCGAGCGCGCTGATACCCCACGATCTCTTCCGCCGGAATCCGGTGGTGGGTACCAACCATCTCGGCTTCGATCTCGCCAGCCTCAATCAACTTCATCAGCGTAGGCCGCGACACGCCGAGCATCGCAGCCGCCTCTGTCGTACTGTAGAGCTCCTTCACTGGAACGACAACCGCGCCGGATACACCCTCCGCGTAGAGCAGCAATAGCACCTTTTGGGCCGTCTGGGCCCGTAGCGTCAGGGTCACCTCGATGGTGTCACCTCCGACGTCGATGGCATTGCGGAGTACATCCGCCGCCTCGTCTGCCGATCCGAACACTTGCACTCCCATTGCCGCAACTGCACCTTCGTACTGCAACAGTAGTATATTCACCCAGGTGAAGCAAGTGAAAACGGGCGAAGAGAGCGAGGGAAGGGATGGTTCTGGGTCCCGCCATTCAATACCCTTCAGGGCTGGAACCTGACTACTGGAGCCCCGCTCCGGGCGCACAGGGATACAGACTGGCGCTGGGCAGAGTCGCCGAGGGGTCCTCGCCGAGCCAGCTTCTCGTCGCAATCGGCATGAACCCGTCGCATGCCGACGAGTTCCGATCTGATGCCACGGTGAACATCCTGGCGAACGCAAGTCGCGTCCTCGGCTACGAAGGATGGCTCATGCTCAACTTGTACCCGCAGCGATCACCGTCGCCTGCACTGTTAGGCGCTTTCGACCCAACCCTCTCCAGACGAAACTGCGAAGCGATTACGTCGATCCTCAACGAGTTCGGCGTGCAAGAAGTGCTTGCGGCGTGGGGCGACCTCCGCCCCGGACCGTTGAGAACCGCCAAGGTTGAAGTGCTCACGGCGCTGGCTCCAACCGACGTCGCGCTGTTCCACTTCGGCACCCTGACTCAGGGTGGTGAGCCACGGCACCTCAATCCTCGTGCCGGTAGGTACGACTTCTTTGCTCCGAAGCACGTCATTTCGCCACTCCAACGTCATTGACAGCGGTCGTCATGGCCCGCATCTTCCACGAGGCCCTCAGCGGGTCGCAGGATGAGACACAGGGACAAAGGTGACGTCCCGAACCAGGGCGACACACCGGTCGACTCGGATGATCCTCATACGCGGAAAGCCCCAGCCGGCCAGCCTCCACAGCCCTTTCCTCCGGCTGACTGCCGCCGTCGAGGAAACTGAACGCGCTGTGCGAGCGCAGTTCTGCCTAGTCGACGACGTCCATCTAGCTCGCCACATCTTCCCGGCTCGCGGGTTGGAATCTCGAGGTCGACTCCGCTCTACCGCGTTGGAGCGACCGCAACGCGCAGAATCTCTAGCACCTGAGCCTCCAGCGAGTGGCCGTGTGGGGCGGCCAAAGCCTCTAGTGCGGCAATGGTCTCCTCTGAGAGTCTGTCGATGGTCAGATGTTCCACCTCAATCACCTTTCGAGCAGTAGAGCGCCGTCAAGTTGCTGCGCCAACTTCTTGTCGAACGTGAGAAGCGGCGTCGCGCCAACTACCTCAGCGTTCGCCGCGAGATACGCATCCGCGAGCGACAGTTTTGGGTGCGATCGATAGTCCTCGATTGTCTGGCTCCACGTGATTCTGTCGATCGTCAACTGACCTAACGCAAGCAGGGCCGTGAGGTAGTCACCGATGAGTTCGCGCGAGAGTCGCATGGAACCCTCAAGAACGAACGCGACCTCGATGAGCGCAACATCTGCAACGTAGAGCGACTCGCCTCCTGCCAAGAGTCGATCGACGGCTGTCGACTGGTCTGGAACATCGTTGAGGAGCCAGCGCAGCAGGACGTTTGCATCAAGACTTGGCACGGCCAGCCTCGTCGTAGCGTTCATTGACGTGGGCGGTCCAGCCGTCATTCGCGGTCGGTACCGTTCCCCATGTGCCGTTCGCTTCGGCCTCCGCGCGAGCGCGTCGGCGCAGAGATTCGATGTCGGGTGGTGCGTCGATCACCAGAGTGGTTCCTTCCACACGGAGGCCCAGCTTCTGCCCTTCACGCAGTCCCAAAGCCCGCCGCGCCGCGACGGGCAGCGTGATTTGTCCCTTAGATGTGATCGTTGCGTACATTGCGCTCATGTAAGGAGTTTAGTTTTCGTAAGGGATTCTGACTAGTCATACACCCCTTCCAGCACCCACTCGCCGCCTGTGAACGCGAGCAGCACCGCCGGCCCGTCCCGCAGCATCACCTGCATATACGCACGCCGCGAGGCGTCCGCGCTCCACCACCGTTGGGCGATGGGCCACGGCCCCGCCCACGCCTCCACCGGTCGCGGCCGGTCCCACACGGGCCCCTTCACACGGCCCACATGGCCCGACGCTGGGTGCCGGTTCGCGGCCCTCGCCGCCTCATCATTGGGGTCCGCTTCAAGACGCACCCACGTGGGCGGGGCGCTTAAACCGAGCCGACGGTCAATAGACACGGGGGCACCGCCAGCGTCGAGCACTTGCGCGGGAGCAGGGGTCACGAGCACGGTTGCCGGGGGCGGATCGGGAATGCGACCCGGCCACGGGTGCGCGAGCCGCCGCTCCTCGGTGAGTTCCTGCCCCCACGGCAGCGCCAATACCCGCTCCCGCGGAGACCTGCCGCCCTGCTCGCGGACGGCAAGCACGGCGTCGGGCCCCAACAGTCCCTGCACCCGCTCAAGGGTGCGCTGCGCGCGCGAGTCCGCGCCGGAGACCCCGCCCCACAGATAACTCTGCTCCGACCCCAAAGGCACCACGTCTTGCGCGAGCACCCCCAGCGACACGAGCGCGCCACGCTCCGGACCGGCGGACGTCCCGCTCAACCAGCCTTCGAGCTGCCAGCGGACGCGGTCGGCCATGTGGGCGGCGAAGGCTCCCGCGCGCACGCCGACGTCGGTGCGCCACACCCGCTCGAGTTCCTCGCCGCGCTCGGTGCGCGCGGTGATCGCGACCTTGCCGCAGCGCATCCCGGCGGCGAGCAGTGCCTCGTCCAGATTCTCGGCGAGCAGCCGCGCCACGGGCACGAGTTGTTCCGAGGTCTGGGCGGGCTCCTCGAAGACATACTCGACGGCGATGTCGTCCTCGCTGCGGCGCAGCACGGGCGGCGCCACGTCCTCGCCGCGGGCGATGCGATGCGCCCAGGCGCCGGCGGGGCCAAACCTGGCAAGGACGTCGGGAAACGGCAGCCCGGTGAAGGCCCCCAGTGTGTCGATGCCGAGCCGTGTCAGCACGCTCACGAGGTCCTCCACCTCGGCGCGCTGGGTGCGCTCCATTGCCGCGTACGCGAGGGTGGCGATAGGCATGGAGGACAGGTATTCCCCCGACGTTCCCGCCTCAACCAAGCGTGACGCCCTGGCGGCCACAATGGCAGCGAGCAAGCCGTCCGCCATGCCGACGCTGGATTCGCACCCCGCGTACTCGGCGACGGCGGTGACGAGCGCCTCCGCGAGGGCCTCCTCGGAGCCGTGGAAGCGCGCCGCTCCATCCGAGGGGATCATGAGCATCCCCGGGCGAGAGATCTCCACGCCGGAGACCACCTCCTCTGCGGCGGCCGCGACCGCCTCGAAGGCGCGGGAGTCGCGCGCCTCGTCGTACGGGAGGATCGCAATGTCAGGGCACGCGCTTTGAGCGAGCCGCCTGCGCTGACCGCGCCGCACCCCGGCCGCGCGCGCCGCCGCCGACACCGCGACTATGCCGCGCCCATGGAACACCCCAGCGGGAGAGTCGGCACTGAGACCCGCCTCCGCCATGGCCGCAACCACGGGCCAATCCGGCACCCACAGCACGGCGCGGCGGGTGGTGGCGACGACGGGGGTGGTCACGGTGCCGCTCCTCGTGTGCCATCAGGAGATGATTCGAACATGTGTTCGATTCTGGCACGAGAGACTGACATGTGCCAGGGGCGGCTGGTTAGCCGATGTCGGGGTCGCACCCCCTGAAGCCAGGGGCGCTGGCGTGTGCTGTCCAGTCTTCCATTGACAGGTTGTTCAACTCCGTTCCTGTCATATCGTCATCCACCTGGTAGCCGCGCTCCTTGAGGCAGGCCCGCACCTCGGGGGTATCCCATTGGCTGTTGTATGCCTCGACAACGATCGGCTGGTCCGCAAATGCCGCCCCGGCCCACGTGTCATAGCGGTCAGAGCAGCCATCCATCACTTCGCCAGCGACCTTGTCGCTCATGCCGTCCGGCTGTATCGAGAGGAAGCTGGGCGTAAACAGGCCCGAATCTGGCACGTACTCGACTGGCGTCTTCTCGATAACGGTAAATCCAGCGTCCTTCTCACACTGGATGGTGAGTTGGGCCAGTTCATTGAGATCTTCAAACGTGACCTCCCCGCGTTCGTTGGCGCGTTCAAGGACTTCGATCTGCCGATCATCCGCACCAGCCTGCTCAGCCATCTCGATGTATTTCGCGATGGACAGCCCACCGGAGGCGCTTGGCACAGGTTGCGAAGAAGCACAACTAGAGAGCGTCGCAATGACAGCCGCTAGACAGACGCCCGAGGCCGCCACCCTAGAGATTGAGGAGCTTAGACGTTGGGTTGCCATAAAAATCCCAGTAGTGGCGCGATTGGGAGAGTGTAGCGGATTTCTGGTGGAGCTTTACTCCTGAGGACGTACCAAAGTTTTGAGGAGTGTCCCACGCATAGACACCGCCCCCCACGTAGACCTTGGACGAGATCTTCACGACACCGCACTGCCCGTTCGATGCAGTCTTTGCGGTCGAATGTGTTGGACCGTCGTTGACGTTCTCAATGGGTCGGTTATCGCCTACACAGTCGATCACGCCAGAACCGGCGCTCGCAGATCCCGCAATGAATGTAGCGGCGAGTGGTGCAATCGCTAGAGCACTTACGGCGCGACGGCCCAACATGGGGCCACTGACTCTTTCTTTCATTATTGTGCCTCCCTCGTTCATACCCCCCCGGGGGCGAGCGGCGTCGTGACCCTAGCGGGTCGGTAATTGCACCATAGCACTCGTGTTCGATCGCGGCAGAGCGGCTGATTCACGCCGCCCCCTCCAATGCCGCCCGCCCGACGCTCGCTCGCCTCCCGCTCCGCGCTCCCGTATCGCCGTCGAGGGTAAGCAGCACGCGGCGCACCTGCTCCCCAGCGCGGGATCTCACCGCCACGGTCAGTTCGCGCGAGCGCAGCCGACCATCGCCTGCGCCGAGCCCGCTCCAGCGGCCGGACTCCACGGTAAGGGTCATGTGCGCGCCGTCCCACGGGCCGGCGCTGATCAGCACCGCCCCGCGCTCGCGCGCACGTGCCACCAACCGGCGGCGATCCGAGTCGGCAAGCGCAAGCCGTGGGCCCAGCACCACCACGTCCATGCCGTCAACACAGGCACCCGCAACCGCCGGCGCCTGTGCACCCGGATGGGGAATGAGCGCGAGCCGCGCCAGCTCGATCCCCCGCCGTGCGGCAGCCACCACCCCCACCTGCGGCATGCCGATCATCGCGGTCCACGATCCCTCCCGCGAGGCCTCCGCCACCAAGGCGAGCACGAGGGACGTCGACCCTTGCACCGCGACCACCTGGCCACGGCGCAGGCCCGTGGGCAGAGCGTCCAACAGTGTGGAGGCAAGCGGAAGCGTTGGCGCGTCCCAACACCCCTTATCAGCGCCAACCCGCGACTGCACGGCGGCAAGCGCCGCACGCGCCTTCTCGAGGCGAGCAGACTGTTGCGCCTTCACGCTGGCAGCATCCATGGCGCCCTCCCATCATTCGAACACATGTTCGATTATGGCACTGGGGTGCGACATGCGCGAGCGCGGGTTTGGGTGCGGCTCGCAGGGGTGGCGCCCAAGCGCAAGGCCCATCAAAGAGAACCAGAGATCGCGAGTTCTCCGCCAAAATCCCGCAAAAACAGCCGAATCTCGGTTCTCCCCGACTCGGATGAGTCCAAGAGTTCGCCGGTGCTACGCTGGCCCAAGATGTAAGCGCGTACATTGACCTGCGACGACGGAGGAACGATGCCGACCACAGCACGGCCGGTTGGGCGACGAACGGCAGCATGGATCACCACGGGAGTCGTGGCGCTGGGAGCGGTGGGCATCACCGCCGGCATCCTCACCAACACACCCACCGGCCCCCATGCCGTGGCGCCCATCCGCTCGGCAGGCACCACCAACCAGTCCTTCTACTTCGTCATGACGGACCGCTTCAACGATGGCGACCCCTCCAACAACGACGGCGGACTCGGCAGTGACCCGCAGGTCTCCGGCTACGACCCCACCAACTCCGCCTACTACCAGGGCGGAGACCTCGCCGGGCTCGAGGCCAAGCTCGACTACATCCAAGGGCTCGGTGTCAGCGCCATCTGGGTCACTCCCCCGTTCACCAACAAACCCGTGCAACCGGAGGACCAATCGGCCGGCTACCACGGCTACTGGATCACAGACTTCGCAAACATTGATCCCCACCTTGGCGGCAACGACGCCATGCACAGCCTCATCGGCGCCGCCCACGATCGCGGCCTCAAGGTCTACTTCGACATCATCACCAACCACACCGCGGACGTCATCGGCTACGACGGCGGGGACCGCATGCCGTACATCAGCACGGACGCCTCCCCCTACACGGACGCCTCCGGCACCCCCTTCAGCGCCAGCGACCTTGCAGGGTCCGACGCCTTCCCCACCGTGAGCGCGGACACCTCCTTCCCCTACGTGCCGGTACTGGCGCCGGGCGAAGACAGCGCCAAGAATCCGGCGTGGCTCAATGACGTCACCGTCTATCACAACCGCGGAAACACCACCTATACCGGGGAGGATGCGCTGTTTGGCGACTTCGTTGGGCTCGACGATCTCTTCACCGAGGACCCCCGCGTGGTCGCAGGCATGACGGAGATCTACGAAGGCTGGATCAAGGACTTTGACGTGGACGGCTTCCGCATCGACACGATGCGCCACGTCAACGACGAGTTCTGGCAGTCGTTTGGCCCTGCCGTGCTCGACTTTGCGCACGCAAGCGGCAAGGACGACTTCTTCATGTTCGGCGAGGTCTACGACACCTCACGTGCCACGACGAGCCACTTCACCACTACCGCACAGCAGCAGGCAGTGCTCGACTTTCCGTTCCAGGATGCCGCCCGCGCGTTCGCGTCCCGCTCCGGCAGCGCCGCCAACCTCGCGAGCTTCTATGCGGACGACGACTGGTACACCGACGCCGACTCCACGGCCTATGAGCTGCCCACCTTCCTGGGCAATCACGACATGGGCCGCTTTGGCGGCTTCCTGCAGGCCGACAACCCGCGTGCCACCGATGCCGAGCTGCTCGCCAAATACGAGGTGGCGAACTCGCTCATGTTCCTCACGCGTGGCAACCCCATCGTGTATTACGGCGACGAGCAGGGCCTCACGGGCGAGGGCGGGGACCGTGCCGCACGCCAGGTGATGTTCGGCACCTCGCTTCCCGAGTACACGGGCCAACACCTCATCGGCTCCAACGCCAGCCTCGCCTCGGCCGTCTTCGACACCGCACAGCCGCTCTACGTGCAGATTGCCGCCCTCAACGCGCTGCGCGGCGACTATCCGGCGCTCGCCACGGGCGCACAGATCACCCGCTACGCGGACTCCGGTGTCTTTGCCTTCAGCCGCTTTGATCGCGACGAGCGCCGCGAGTTCGTGGTTGCCATCAACAACTCCGATTCCCCCGTGCCGGCCGCCATCCCCACCTGGGGCGGCACCTTCTCGCTCGTGTATGGCGAGGGCGACGCCACGGCGTCGGCCGCCGCGGACGGCACCATCGCGGTCACCGTGCCCGCGTACGGCACCCTCGTCTATAGGGCCGACGCTGCCCTCCCAGGCACCGACGCTCCCCAGGTCTCGCTGGGCGAGCCCACCGTGGATGCTGACGCCCCAGGCCGGCTGCAGGTGGCGGCAGACGTGGAGGCGTCGTCGTACGCCGAGGTGAGCTTCTGGGCCCGTGCCAACGGCGGCGACTGGACGTACATCGGCACCGACGACAACGCGCCGTACCGGGTCTTTGACGATGTCTCCGACCTCGCCCCCGGAACGTCCGTGGAGTACGCGGCCGTGGCGTCGGATGGCGCGGGCCACGACCAAACGTCCCAGACCATCACCGCCGCGGTGCCCGCACCCATGGTGACGCTCGTGACCCCTGCCCCTGGAGAGCTACTCGGCGATCACCCCGTGATTGCCGCCACAGTCTCCCCGCACCGTGTCGGTACAACGGTGACGATTCAACGCCGTGCACAAGGCGGCGACTGGGAGGACATCGGCATCGACAACACCGCGCCCGTGTACTCCGTGACCGACGACCTCACAAACGTGGAGTCCGGAAGGGACGTCGAATACCGGGCCGTGGCAACTCAGGGCTCGGTGACGCTGGAATCGAGCATCGTGGCTGGTAAGTCGGGTGCCGAGGCTCAGCCCAATGAGGTCTCGCTGCCGGGCACGGTGAATTCCGTGATGGGCTGCGGCGAGGATTGGGCGCCATGGTGCGATGAGGCCCAGATGACGCTCGACGAGGCCACCGCGTTGTGGTCCATCACCGTGGATCTGCCCGCGGGCGACTACGAGTACAAGATCGCCATCGATCGCAGTTGGGACCTCAACTACGGAGCCGGCGGGGTCAAGGATGGCCCCAACATCCCGCTCTCGCTCGATGCGGACACCACGGTGACCTTCACGTTCGACAACAAGACGCACCTGGTCACTGTCAGTTAGCGCAGCTCCCACATCGCCACGGCCGACGCCGCGGCAACGTTGAGCGAGTCAACGCCACCACGCATGGGGATGGTCACCACGGTGTCGCACTGTGCAAGCGCCGCGGCGGTGAGGCCGTCACCTTCCGTCCCGAGCACGAGCGCGATCCGTTCGTGACCGGCGGCGGCGAACTCGTCAAGGGGCACCGCGTGAGGCGAGAGCGCGAGCCCGGCAACCACAAAGCCGAGCGAGTGCAACTCGCCAAGAGCTCCCGGCCACGCCTCCGCCCGCGTCCACGGCACCTGAAACACCGTGCCCATCGATACCTTCACCGAACGTCGGTAGAGCGGATCTGCGCACGTGGGAGAGACCACAACGGCGTCGGCCCCAATGCCGGCAACCGAACGGAAGATCGCGCCCACGTTGGTGTGGTCCACGAGCCCTTCGAGCACCACCACTCGCCGTGCGGAGGCGACCAGGTCACTCAAGGCCGGGAGCGTCGGCCGGTTCATCGCGGCCAAGGCACCCCGGTGCACGTTGAAGCCGGTGATCTGCTCCAGCTCTTCCTCCGAGCGAACCAGCACGGGTGTACCGACAGGAAGCAAGGGGGTGACGGAGTCGACCCAACGCGGAGAGACCAGCACGGACCGTGGAACGTGACCCGCGGCGACAGCCCTTGCGATCACCTTGGCGCCCTCGGCCATGTACAGGCCGCGCTCCGCCTCAAGCGAGCGCCGCAATGCCACGTCGGTGAGCCCGCGATAGTCCGCCAGCAGGTCAGTCACAAGGACCCTTGGAAGCCACGCGGAGGGTTACTGGCCCTTTTCGGCTTCGGGGTCAAAGGGCTTGCCGGAGCTGGTGCCGTGAGACTCGGCGTCCGCGGTCACTCCCTCTGCCATGCGGCGGGCCTCCTCGAGCGCGGCGCGGGGGTCCTCAAGGGCCGACGTGATGCGCGTGGTGCGCTTGGCCTTGGGGTCGCGCTTGAGCGGCTCGGGCTCCTCGTCTCCGCCGAACCCGGCGGCCACGGCCTTGAGGGCGCCCGTGAACTCCGTAGGCACAAACCACACCTTGTTGGAATCGGTCTTGGCGATCTCCGGCAGCACCTGCAGGTACTGGTACGCGAGCAGCTTGGAGTCCGCGTCACCCTCGTGGATGGCGTCGAACACCTGCAGGATGGCCTTGGCCTCACCCTCTGCACGCAGAATCTTGGACTGTGCATCACCCTCGGCGCGCAGGATCGCGGACTGCTTCTCACCCTCTGCGGTGAGGATCGCGGACTGCTTGATGCCCTCGGCGTTGAGGATCGCGGCACGGCGGTCACGCTCGGCACGCATCTGCTTCTCCATCGAGTCCTTGATGGACATGGGCGGCTCAATCGCCTTGAGCTCCACGCGGTTGACGCGGATGCCCCACTTGCCCGTGGCCTCGTCGAGCACTCCGCGCAGCTGGCCGTTGATCTGGTCACGGCTCGTGAGCGTCTGCTCAAGATCCATGGTGCCAACGATGTTGCGCAGTGTGGTGGTGGTCAGCTGCTCCACACCGGTGATGTAGTTGGCGATCTCATAGACGGCCGCCTTGGGGTCCGTGACCTGGAAGTAGATGACCGAGTCGATGTCCACCACCAGGTTGTCGGAGGTGATGACGGACTGCGGCGGGAACGAGTACACGAGTTCGCGCAGGTCCACCTTGTGGCGCACCTTGTCAAAGAACGGCACAAGGAAGTGCAAGCCGGCATCCAGCGTGCGTGAATAGCGACCGAGACGCTCCACAATGTAGGCCTGCGTCTGGCGTACCACGATGATCGCCTTGGCGATCGCCACGATGACAAAGATCGCGAAGAACAGGACGACGATGACCCACACCCAGTCGGTGACGCTATCCATGAGTTAACCCTCCTCGTTGATGTGTGCCGACGGCACGTCCGACGGTTCCACGATGGCCATGGCCCCCTTGATTTCCACAACAGTTGCGTAGGCGTCCTCGCCCACCACGCCCTCACGCGTGCGCGCGGTCCACACCTCGCCATTGAGCTTGACGCGTCCGCTGCGCGTGGTGACCTCGTCGATGGCAACGGCGGTGCGGCCCACAAGCGCGGCGGTTCCGGTAGCGATGGCGCCGGTGCGGAAATGCTTCATCAGCGAGGGCCGCAACACGAACAGCAGCAAGGCGCTCACCACGGCAAAGGTCGCGATAGACGCCCACAGTGGCGCCCCAAAGAGCGCCACAACGCCCGCGGCCAGGGCACCTCCCGCGAGCATGGCGAACGTGAGGTCAAGCGTGAAGATCTCGGCGATCCCCAGCAGCATTGCCCCCACAAACCACCACAGCGATGGATTCATGTCTGCCTCCTTCACCCGCCCGAGCGTCGGGCCGTATACCTGCCGCCATCCGCGGTCAGCTCGATGGGCATCCCGTACGTGCGCGACAACGCATCCGCGGTCAAGGTGTCGGCGAGCGGGCCCGAGGCCACCACCTCACCGGCACGCATCAACAGCACGTGGGTGAAGCCAACGGGAATCTCCTCCACGTGGTGCGTCACGAGCACGATCGCCGGAGACCGGCGGTCTCCAGCGAGTTCCGTGAGCGCGGACAACAGCTCCTCGCGACCGGCGAGATCAAGCCCCGCTGCTGGCTCGTCGAGAAGCAGGAGCTCGGGATCTGCCATGAGCGCACGCGCGATCTGCACTCGCTTGCGTTCGCCCTCGCTGAGCGTCCAGAATTCGCGCTGCGCAAAGTCACCCATGCCAAAGGCAAGCAACAGGGCCGAGGCGCGCTCCTCGTCGGGCTCTTCATAGTCCTCACGCCAGCGCCCGGTGATGCCATGCGCGGCCGTCATCACCACGTCGTGCACCTTTTCCTCTGGCGGGATGCGGTCCGCGAGCGCCGCACTGGACAGCCCCACGCGAATGCGCAGCTCTTGAGTGTCGGCGTCGCCGAGCGCCTCGCCAAGCACGCGCGCCGTTCCCGAGGTGGGGTGAGAACGCGCGGAGGCGATCGAGATCAGCGACGTCTTGCCGGCGCCATTGGGCCCCAGGACCACCCAGCGGTCGGCACCGTCAACCCGGAGGTCGATTCCGCGCAGGATCTCATTGCCGTCCCTGCTGAGCGTCACGCCTTCGAACGCGAGCACCTCAGTCATAGACCGAGCCTATCGAAGAATGGACTGGTACAGGCCCAGCGTCCGCTCGCCGATGGCATCCCACGAGAAGTGGTCGCGCGCCCTGTCCCGCCCGGCACGTCCCATGGCCGACGCTCGCTCGCCATCGAGCGCCACGCTCGCCAGCGCGTGGGCAAGGTCGGCAACAAACTTCTCGGGGTTCAGCGGCGTGCCCGTGCCGTCCTGGAGTTGGTCGAGAGGCACGAGCAGCCCGGTCTGGCCATCGACAACCACCTCGGGAATGCCGCCGGTTGCCGAGGCGACAACGGGCAGCCCAACCGCCATGGCCTCGAGGTTGACGATGCCGAGCGGCTCGTAGATGGAGGGGCACACGAACACCGTGCAGGCGTCGAGTACGGCGATGAGGTCGTGGCGCGGAAGCATCTTCTCGATCCAGATGACGCCGTCTCGCTGCTGCTGCAAACGGGCAACCGCGCCCGAGACCTCGGCCGCGATCTCCTTGGTGTCGGGGGCACCCGCGCACAGCACCACTTGAATCTCGGGCGGCAGCTGCTCCACCGCGCGCAAGAAGTACGGCAGGCCCTTTTGCCGCGTGATGCGGCCAACGAACACCACGGCGGGGCGAGAACGATCGATGCCCCACTCGGCGACCACGGCGTCGGCCGCCTCGCGAGCCTGTTCCGTTGCGGGGGGCGCCCAGGCGTCGACATCGATGCCGTTGTGAACAACGTGCACGCGGTCGGGATCCAACGCGGGATAGCACCGCAAGACGTCGGCACGCATTCCGGCACTGACGGCGATGACGGCGTCGGCCGCCTCATAGGCGGTCTTCTCTATCCAGCTGGAGACGCGATATCCGCCGCCCAGCTGTTCGGCCTTCCATGGGCGCAGCGGCTCTAGCGAGTGGGCGCTCACCACATGCGGCATGCCATGCAAGGTTGCAGCCAGGTGTCCCGCCATGTTCGCGTACCACGTGTGTGAGTGCACAAGGTCGGCGCCTGCACAGTCGTTGGCCATGGGCAGGTTGTGCGCAAGCACATCGAGCGAGGGATCGCCAACACCCCCGCCCAAAGCGAGATAGCCCGTCACTCCCTCCTCCTCGCGAGGCCCATCAAACGCTCGCACGCGCACGTCGATGTGCGAGCGCAAGACCGCAGCGAGCTCGGTGACATGGACTCCGGCGCCGCCATAGATGTGGGGCGGATACTCCCTGGTGAGAAGGTCTACGCGCATGGCACCCACGCTAGTCCCCTCAACACGCGCCGGAGCCCGCCACGCACCACCGGGGCCGCCTATGCTTGGCATATGTCTGCGCCCAAAGTCCTCGCCATCGTTCTTGCTGGAGGTGAGGGCAAGCGCCTGATGCCACTCACCACCGCCCGCGCCAAGCCCGCGGTGCCCTTTGGAGGCACCTACCGCCTTGTGGACTTTGCGCTGAGCAACATCATCAACTCGGGCTACCTGCATGTGGTGGTGCTCACGCAGTACAAGTCCCACTCGCTTGACCGCCACATCGCGCGCACGTGGCGCATGTCGCCGCTGCTGGGCAACTACGTGGCGCCCGTGCCCGCGCAGCAACGCCGTGGCCCCCACTGGTATCTGGGCAGCGCCGACGCTATCTACCAGTGCGCGAACATCGTCGAGGATGAGCGGCCAGACATCGTGGTGATCGTGGGCGCAGACCACGTGTACCGCATGGACTTCTCGCAGATGGTGGACGCGCACGTGTCCTCGGGAGCGCAGTTCTCGATCGCCGGCATCCGCCAGCCCATCGCGTTGGCGCCAGAGATGGGCGTCATCGACATCGATCCAGAAGACCCAAGCCGCGTGCGCGCCTTCCTGGAAAAGCCCAAGGACCCCGTGGGCCTTGCGGACAGCCCTCACGAGGTGCTCGCCTCGATGGGCAACTACGTGGCCGACGCCGACGCCCTCATGGAGGCCCTCGCCAAAGACGCCGACCGGGTGGGTTCCAAGCACGACATGGGCGGGGACATCGTGCCGTACTTCGTGGAGCGCGGCGAATGCGGGTTCTACGACTTCCGCCACAACGACGTTCCGGGCTCCACCGATCGCGATCGCGACTACTGGCGAGACGTGGGAACGCTCGACTCGTATTACGAGGCGCACCAAGACCTCATCGCGGTCTCGCCCGTGTTCAACGTCTACAACCACGAGTGGCCCATGCATCAAGGGCTTGTCACCGCGCCTCCGGCGAAGTTCATCCACTCGGAGGAGGGCCGCCTTGGTCACGCCGCCGACTCGATCGTCTCTCCTGGAGTCATCGTGTCGGGCGCTACCGTCACCGGTTCTGTGCTGTCTCCCGGCGTGCGGCTGCACTCGTGGTCTACGGTGAGCGACTCCGTGCTCCTCGACGGCGTGGTGGTGAACCGCCACGCTCAGGTTCACCGCGCCATCGTGGACAAGCACGTGGTGGTCGAGGAGGGCGCGCGCATCGGCATCGACCGCGAGTGGGACCTGCAGCGCGGGTTCACCGTCACCGAATCGGGGATCACCGTTGTTGCCAAGGGCACGGTGGTCTCTTCTTGAGGCTCCTGGTCCTGGACGTCGATTCGACGCTCATCACTGCCGAGGTCATCGAACTCATCGCCGAGCACGCGGGAACGCGTGCGGAGGTGGCGCGCATCACCGAGGCGGCCATGCGCGGCGAACTGGACTTCGCGGCATCGCTCAAGGAACGCGTCGCCACGCTTGCCGGGGTGCCCGCAAGCGTGTTCGGTGAGGTGCTCCAACAGGTGGAGTTCTCGCCCGGCACGCCCCAGCTGGTGGAGGCCGCGCAGGCCGCGGGATGGGAGGTTGCTCTCGTCTCTGGAGGCTTCCTCGAGATCGTGGAGCCCTTGGCTCAGACGCTCGGCATCACGCGGTTCCGCGCCAACCGCCTGGAGGTTGCCAACGGTCGCCTCACGGGCCGCACGGTTGGCCCGGTCATTGATGCCGAGGCCAAGGCCGTGGCGCTGCGAGACTTCGCCGCCGAACTGGGGGTGGCGCTCGAGGACACCGCGGCCATCGGCGACGGTGCCAACGACCTCGAGATGATGGCGATCGCCGGCTTCAGCATCGCCTTCAACGCCAAGCCTGTGGTGCGCGATCGTGCCGATGCCGCTATCGACGGCCGCCTCGACGCCGCCGTGCCTTTGCTCGGTCTCTAACCGCGCTATACCTCGTGCGGGGCGAAGGCTGCGAACCCGTCGATGCTCTCAAGGTTCTTGCGCAGGCGATAGTCGGCCAAAGCGTCGGGCCCCTTGGACGCCGCCCAGCGGTCAAGATCGTCACGATCGCCAACAAAGTCCATGAGTGGCACGGCCATGCCGCACGAGTCGCTGATGCGCTGCGCGGTGACGATGATCACGGCGCGTGCGCCGGGGTTGGCGGGAAAGCGTGCGCTCCACTGATCCCACTCGGCGCTGTCCCGCGTCACGACCCTCGCGGTGCCGTGCACGCGAACGATGGTGGGCGCTCCCTGGAACGCGCACCACATGACCGTGATGCGGTTGAGTGCGCGAAGGTGCGCAATGGTCTCCGACCCCGATCCCGTGAGGTCCTGATATGCGATGGTCTGCTCGTCCACCACAATGAGCGAGCCCGTGCCGCCCTTGGGCGAGACGTTGACGTGGCCGTCCGCCGCGGCGGTTGCCACAAAAAACATCGGCTGCGCCGCAATGAACGTCGCCAGGTACCTGTTGATCTCCGGGTAGACGGTTCCCATGCGCCAAGCCTACGGCTGCGGGTATTCCCAATCCTCCCGTTGCGCCACCGCGCGCACGCCGTCCACGAGCCGCGCGGACTCCTCGTCGAGTTCGAGCCCGGATAGCGCCGCCATGAGCGCGCGGGTCTCGCGCTGCCAGCGGCCGCGCATCTCGGCGGGCGTGCCGTTGCCGCCACGACGCAAGGCCTCGGCCATCGCCGCCACCATTCGCGCATTGCCCGACGCCGTTGGCGCCTGACGCACCCACGTTGCGGTGTCCACGTTGTAGGCCTGGCTATACAGACCGGTGTGTGGGTCCCACAGGTGCTCGCGGTGCATCCGGTACTGCATATCGGCGGGGGCGAAGTCCCCGGTGCTCACGAGGAACGGCACCACATGGCACATGTTCTCCAGCCATACCTCCCCCGGGCGTCCCGGCTGATAGAGAACGCCAAAGTCATGACGAGGCGCCCACCGCAAGAGGTGCCAGCGGTGCTCTTCGCGCTCGTCAGAAGTGGGCATGAGTGGCGCACACCGCGGTCAACACCGCGGAATGCTGATCAAGTCCTGTGAGCGGGCCCTCAAAGTCCATAAGCGCAGCGGTGCCCGTGGGCAGTCCGTGTGCGATGCGCTGCAACGCCTTGGTGTCAGAGCCGGGACCGGCAAGCCAGGCCGCCGCGGCAGAAACTGTGGGCTCGTGGCCCACGATCGCGATGGCGTTGGGGGAGTCGAGACCTCGCAGCAGGTCGATGACGCCACCCACGTGCGTTTCGTAGAGCGAGGGTTCCGTCACCGCATCCGCATGAGGGAACGCGGACTGCATGAGTCGCCACGTCTGCTGCGTGCGCACCGCAGAGGAGACGAGCACGCGGCCCAACTCCACGCCGGCGTCGGCGAGCGCCGTGCCGAGGGCCGTTGCGGACGAGCGACCGTCGAGGGTCAAGGCACGGTCGTGATCGTCGAGCCCAGGACGTGGCGCCTCGGCCTTGGCGTGGCGGACGAGCACGAGGCGCGTCATGGGGTCAGGCGCCCATCGCGTGGACGCCACCGTCCACGTGGATCATCTCCCCGGTGGTGGCGGGGAACCAATCGCTCAGCAGTGCAGTTACGGCGCGGGCAGCAGGCTCCGTGTTGTCCGAGTCCCAGCCGAGCGGCGCGCGCGAGTCCCAGTTGCCTTCCATCTGGTCGAAGCCGGGAATGTGCTTGGCTGCCGTGGTCTTGAGCGGACCCGCGGACACCACGTTGCACCGCACGCCTTGCGGGCCAAGGTCGCGGGCGAGGTAGCGGTTGACGGACTCGAATGCCGCCTTCGCCACACCCATCCAGTCGTAGACGGGCCACGCGTAACGAGCATCAAAGGTGAGGCCAACCACAGACCCTCCCGACGTCATGAGTGGCAGGGCCGCCTGGGCCAGCGCCTTGAGCGAATACGCCGAGATGTTCAGCGCCACGGCCACGTCCTCCCAGGTGCCGGCCATGAAGTTGCCGCCCATCACGGTCTGCGGGGCAAAGCCGATGGAGTGCACCACGCCATCCAGATGAGGCACCAGTTCCTTCACCGAGTCCGCAAGCGTGGCGAGCTGCTCGGGGTTGGTGACGTCGAGTTCCACGACCTGCGCCTCCACGGGCAACCTGCGGCCCATCGCCTGCGTCACCTTGAGGGTGCGGCCCACGCCAGTGAGCACCACGGTGGCGCCCTCCTGCTGGCACAGGCGTGCCACATCGAACGCGATGGAGCCCTCGGTGAGGACGCCGGTCACAAGGATGTTCTTGCCTTCGAGAATGCCCATGTCAAACCTCCTGGAGTGAGCGTAGCGCCGCAACCGCGGCCGTCAGTGACCCATGCCGAGTCCGCCATCAACTGGCACCACTGCCCCGCTGATGTACCCGGCCGCGTCGGAGCCAAGGAAAACGGCAGCCGACGCCACCTCGTCAACCGAGCCAAAGCGTCGGGCCGGAATCGTTGCCTGGTACTGCTTCACGAGGTCCTCGCCAAGCTCGGCCGTCATGGCCGTCTCGATGAATCCCGGTGCGATGACGTTGGCCGTGATCCCGCGGGAACCCACCTCACGCGTGATGGAACGCGCCATGCCCACGAGCGCGGACTTGGACGACGAGTAATTCACCTGGCCCGGGTTTCCCATGAGGCCCACCACCGAACCCACGAGCACGATGCGCCCGTACTTCTCGCGCATCATGGACTGTACGGCGCGGCGCACCGTGCGGAACGTGCCCGTGAGGTTCACGTCGATGACGGCCTCAAAGTCCTCGTCCGACATCCGCATGAGCAGCCCATCACGCGTGATTCCCGCGTTGGCAACCAGCACGCGGACCCTGCCGTGCTTGGCCTCAAGCTCGTCAAAGGCGGCGTTGACCGCGTCCGTGTCCGAGATGTCGGCGATGGCGCCGTCCACCCCCTCAGGAAGGTCTCCGCCGCGGTAGATCGAGGACACGGTGTCACCCGCCGCCACGAAGGCTTCCGCCACCGCCCTGCCAATGCCCCGATTCGCGCCAGTCACCACCACGTGTCGTGTCATGCTCGCAACGGTAGCCGAGCGTCGCGGACCGCCGCGAATCAACACCTGACAGAGCGTTATCGAAGCGATACGATTTTTTGGGCCAAATGGCCGCAGTGCCCTGCCACAATGTTGGTAGTGTGCCCAGAACGGTTCGATGAGTGCGCGGTTGCCCAGACAACACGGCGCGAACAAGGGAGTATGAATGGCCACCGAAGACGCTGTGTCATCCACGCGGGCAAGCCGCGCCTCACGACGAGCAGGCATTGCGCTACTTACAGGCGCAGCGATGCTCACGCTCTCCGCCTGCTCGGGGGGCGACACCGTGGTGGACGGATGGTGGGACAACGGGGACCCTGTGCGCGTGCCGGCCAAGTCGACACTCTTTGACGACAACGGCGTGCCGCTGTGCAAGACCCCCACCGCCTTTGGTCAGGTGGAGACCCGCTCGCGGGCCTTCACCACGAACGGCGGCGTGGTCAACTCCTTCCTCTTTGAGGTCACCAACCCAGAGACCGACCCCTCCACCGGCGCCACCAAGGCCGAGCAAGAGAAGCTTGCAATCCTCCAGGACAGCCTTGGGGCGATGTACCAGCTGACCTTCCCCTCGTTCGACAAGGCCAACGGCATCTCGTCGGCACAGGACATGCGCAAGGTCAAGGACGACCTCCAGAAACACCTGCCCAACATCTTCCAGGACAGCAAGCAGATCACCGACTACATCGCGGTCGATCAGCAGTGGATCGAGGGCCCGCAGGGTCACTTCACGGTGCGTCGCCTGAGCGACCCCGAGGGGTACATCAAGGACAACAAGATCGACACCACCTTCAACGGACTCGCCAACCAGTACTTCGTGGCAACGAGCGACTCCGGTGACGAGTTCTTGCTCGAGCGCAACAAGGAGACCGGCGCCTCACGGCTGTTGAGCGCAGGCGCGGAGCCCGTGGTGCTGGACTCGGCAACCGAGTCGTTCACGCGCTACTCCATCGAGAACGAGGCGGGTGGCGTCAACCCCGACGCCACCATCACCCTCGTCAACGACCAGTGCCTTCCCTCGGGCGGCAAGCAAGTGGCGCGCTACTGGGTGTACGACTACAAGACCATGAACGGCGAAGAGCCCAAGCCCAACGTCATCGAGTAGTCCCCCACATCGCCGTTAGCATCGTGGGGTGCCTGGCTCCATTCGCGTTCGACGCGCGCTGACCGTCGCCGGCATTGCCGCGCTCGCGATCGGCATCTGCGTGGCGGCGGTGTTCCTTGCACAGTGGCAATACCACCGTCACGAGGCACGTTCCGCCGACATGGCCGCGTTCGAGGCCGGGCAGGCCGAGCAGCCGGCGCCCCTGAGCGCCGTTGTGCCCGACGCCACGGTCGCCTTCCCCAATTCGGCTCGCTGGCGCACGGTGACGGTCTCCGGTGCGTTCACGCCGCAGAGCATCACGTGGCTGCGCAATCGCCCCGTGGGCGGTTCGCCGGCGACACATGCGCTCGCGTGGTTCGTGACCGATGACGGCCGCGCGCTCCTCGTGGATGCGGGATGGGTGCAGGCCGAGGCCACACAGCGCCCGTCGTTGCCCGCGGATCACCTCACCCTCACGGTGACGTTGCGGCCACCGGAAGAGGACAACGGCACGCCGGGTACGCGCATCACCGCGGCGCAGATGCCGCCTGCTCCTGCACCTATCGTGCCCGGGTACGGCGTCATGGCGCAGGCATGTCAGGATCCGTGCGGCGCATTGCCGGGCCTCGCGCTCACGCCGCTGCCGCAACTGAGTCTTGGCCCTCACCTCGCCTACACGGTGCAGTGGTACATGCTCGCCGTGGCGGCGCCGATCATCGCGTTCGTGTGGATCCGTCGGGAGATTGCCGGGCCGTCGACGCCCACCCGGCCCAAGCGTCGGGCTACCGACGAAGAAATCGAGGACGCGCTTTAGGCCAAGGTGACGAGGTCCAGGTACGAGGCGTTCCAGAGGTCCTCAACGGCGTCAGGCAGCAACAGCACCCGCTCCGGCTCCAGGGCCTCCACCGCGCCCTCGTCGTGGGTGACGAGCACCACGGCGCCCTCATAGGTGCGCAGCGCCCGCAGGATCTCTTCACGCGAGGCCGGGTCAAGGTTGTTGGTCGGCTCGTCGAGCAGCAGCACGTTGGCCTGGCTCACCACGAGCGTGGCGAGCGCTAGCCGGGTCTTCTCCCCGCCGCTGAGCACCCGTGCTGGCTTGTAAGCGTCGTCCCCGGCAAACAGGAATGAACCGAGCACGGAGCGCACCGCCGTGTCGTCGAGGTCCGGCGCGGCATGGCGCAGGTTTTCAAGCACGGTGGCATCGAGATCAAGGGTGTCGTGTTCCTGTGCGTAATACCCCAGCTTGAGCCCGTGACCGGGCTCCACCTCTCCCGTATCAGGGTTCTCCACTCCCCCCAAGAGTCGCAACAGGGTGGTCTTGCCCGCGCCGTTGAGGCCCAGCACCACCACGCGAGAGCCGCGGTCGATGGCAAGGTCCACGTCGGTAAAGACCTCGAGCGATCCATAGGACTTGGACAGTTCGCTCGCCCGCAGCGGCGTCTTTCCGCACGACGCTGGGGTGGGGAAACGCAAGTGCGCCACCTTGTCTTGCACGCGCTCCCCCTCCACACCCGCGAGCAGCTTCTCCGCTCGCTTGGCCATGTTCTGTGCGGCTACGGCCTTGGTGGCCTTGGCACGCATCTTGTCCGCCTGGGCCAGCAGCGCCGCTGCCTTCTTCTCCGCGTTGTCGCGCTCGCGCCGGCGCCTGCGCTCGTCCGTCTCTCGCTGCTTGAGGTAGAGGTCCCACCCCATCGCGTACTGGTCGATCTCGCCGCGATTGGCGTCGAGGTGGAACACCTTGTTCACCACCGCTCGCACCAGGTCAACATCGTGAGAGATCACGATGAGACCGCCGGAATATGAGGCGAGAAACTGACGCAGCCACACGATCGAGTCGGCATCAAGGTGGTTGGTCGGTTCATCGAGCAGGAGCGTCTGGGCGTCGCTGAAGAGGATGCGGGCCAGCTCAACGCGCCGACGCTGACCGCCTGACAGCGTGCCAACGGGCTGGTGAAGCACACGATCCTCGAGCCCCAGGTTGGCGGCGATGCGCGAGGCGTCGGCCTCCGCCGCATAGCCGCCGGCGGCACGGAAGCGTTCCTCAAGCCTGGGGTAACGCTCCATCGCGCGGTCTCGCACGGCGTCGTCCTCGCTCGCCATCGCGAGCTCCGCCTCACGCATCTTCGCCGCCACGCTCGCGAGGTCACGCACCTCAAGGATGCGTTCCATCGCCAGCTGCTCGAGGTCTCCTGTGCGAGGGTCCTGCGGCAAGTATCCGATGGTGCCCTTGCGAGACACCGTGCCGCCGGTGGGCTGGGATTCCCCGGCGAGCACCTTGGTGAGCGTGGTCTTGCCCGCGCCGTTGCGCCCCACGAGGCCCACCCGATCGCCCGCTGCGATCTGGAAGCTTGCCGGACTGAGCAGCACGCGTGCGCCAATGCGCAACTCCACGTCCTTCGCCGAGATCACCTGTTCTCCTTGCCGCGCCGCGCACGTTCTTGTTGGTATCCCACAACGTTTCCGCGGTTCTAGGGCGCATGAGGCCCGATTCTTTGTGGGGACGGTAATGTTTCGCCATCCATTATCCCAGGAGGTTTCCGTGAATCCGCGCCGCCATCTGACCGGTCAGAACATCGCCCTCGTCACCGTGTTCGCCGGGTTCATCGCCGCATCGACGCTGTGGGGAGGAGTGGAGTTCGCCGCCGGGGTGCCGTTCACGCTCCAGACCTTCGCGGTGATGCTCGCCGGAGCCGTGCTGGGCCCCTGGCGCGGGGCGTCCGCCGTTCTCATCTACCTCGTGCTGGGCACCGCCGGCGTTCCCGTCTTTGCGGGCCACACCTCGGGGGCCGTAGCGTGGCCCAGCCCCACGGCGGGCTTCCTTGTGGGATTCCTGCCCGCCGCGTTCGTCACGGGATGGGTGGTGCGCGGCCTGCGCCGACGTCATGCGCTGACCTTTGCCGGGGCGTTTGGTGCCGCGGTCATGGGCGGCCTTGTGGTGCTCTACCCCATCGGCTGGGGCTACGTGGCATGGAAGACAGGCATGGACTTCTCCGCCGCGGTCATCGCGGCCGCGCCCTTCGCGGTCTTCGACCTCATCAAGTGCGTCTTCGTGGCGCTCGTGGCCACGGCCGTGCATCGCGCGTACCCGTGGGTGCTGCCTGCTCGGCCCTCGCGGCAGGCGACGAACACCACCGGAGCCGCCCCAGCGTCGGGCCCCGAGGCGAGCGAGGCCCTCGCTACCGCCTAACCTTGACCCATGATCGAGTTCAAGGACGCGGCCGTCACCGCGCCCGATTCAGGTGTGCCCATCCTTGATCCGACCACCCTCACCCTCACCGAGGACCGGATCAGCATCATTGGGGCCAATGGCTCCGGCAAGTCCACGCTCGCGCGCCTCATCAACGGCCTGGTGCTTCCCGTGAGCGGAACGGTCTGCGTGGACGGGCTCGACACCGCCAAGCATGGCGCCCAGGTGCGCCGCAAGGTGGGCTACCTCTTCACCGATCCTTCTGCTCAGCTCATCATGCCCACCGCCATCGAAGACGTGACGCTGTCGCTGCGGCGCATCATCGACGACAAGCGCGAACGCAACGCCGCCGCCATGGCAGCGCTCGAGGAGATCGGCTTGGGCGACAAGGCGGACGTGTCCGTCAACGCGCTCAGCGGCGGCCAACGCCAGCTGCTCGCGCTTGCCGGAGTGCTGGCCGTGACGCCCTCCATCATCGTCGCCGACGAGCCCACCACCTTGCTTGACCTGCGCTGGCGAGCCCACGTTGGCGCGCTGCTGCGCGCCCTTCCCGTTCAGCTCATCGAGGTCACGCACGACCTCGACAGCGCCTCTCGCGCCGATCGCACGCTGCTCATCGACCGCGGCGCCGTGGCCTTCGACGGCGACCCCCGCGAGGCCATCGCGATGTACCGCGACCTCATGTTTGGCCGTGTCAAGGACACCGACGAATGATCTCCCTGCTCGGCATCTATCGGCCGCGCAACACCCCGCTGCACAAGTCGTCGGTGGGGTTCAAGCTCATGCTCTTGATTGCGGCGGCCGTTGTGGTCATCGTGGTCGACGACCCCGTCACCGCGTGCGGTATCGCGGCGGCCTGTCTGCTGCTGCTGCTCAGCACCGCGCCGCCGCCCAAGCCCACGCTGCGGGGGCTCGCGCTCATCGCCATCATGGCGGCCGTGACCGTGGTGTTCCAGGTGTGGCGCGGCGAATATGCGAAGGCGATCGATATTGCGGCGGACATCGTCGCGATCTCCGCGCTTGCCCTCGCCATCACGTGCTCCACTCCCATGGAGGAGGTGCTCGACGCCATCTCCACCCTCGCCAAGCCCATCCGGCGCATCCTGCCGCCAGAGACTCTTGGGCTCATGTTCGCGATGACGCTGCGCGCCATCCCAGAGGCGGCCAGGCTGCTGGTGGAGGCGCGCACCGCGGCACGTGCCCGTGGACTCGAACGCAGCCCACGGGCGGTGCTGATTCCGGCAGCGACCAGGTCCGTTGGCTTTGCGCTGCAGTTGGGCCAGGCATTGCATGCGCGCGGCATCGCCGAGGAGGCCCCACGGGAGCGGCCCGCAAAGGAGGCGCCAACGGCACACGCACCCGGCACCAGCCGCCGGGCCCGACGCCGGGATACCCTGGACTCGTGACGTTCAACGAAGGCGCAAGCATCAATTCCGGCCGCGTACAGCGGCGACGCGGCGGTGCGGGCGGCGGCATCGCCATCGGTGGGGGCGCGGGCGGCATCCTCATCGTGCTGCTCGTACTGCTGTTCCAGGTGCTGGGCGGCGGCGACGCGAGCTCCCTTAGTGGCCTCACGAACGAGACGAGCGACCAAACCACCGACGGTGACTTCGCGGCGTCGTGCCAGACGGGAGCGCAAGCCAACGCGTCGGCCGATTGCCGCGTGGCCGGCACCATCACCTCGCTCGACGACTATTGGTCCAACGCCATGCCTGCGCTCGGCGCCAACCTGGACCTGCCGGGGATCGTCGTGTTTGACGCGTCAACGCAATCGGGATGCGGCATGGCGTCGGCACAGACGGGGCCGTTCTATTGCCCCACCGATCACACCATCTACCTCGACACCGCATTCTTTGCCGAGTTGCAGAACTCCTACGGCTCCAGCGGCGGCCCGTTGGCGCAGATGTATGTGGTGGCGCATGAGTACGGGCACCACATTCAGAATCAACTGGGCGTGTTCGATGTTGCCGACACCTCCCAGACCGGCGAGGGTTCCGACTCCGTCAAGGTGGAGCTCATGGCCGATTGCCTCGCCGGGGTGTGGACAGGGCATGCTGCGACCACCAAGGACGCGAACGGGGTCACGCTCATCAAGCCGCTGACGCAACAGGACGTGGATGACGCCTTGTCCGCCGCCGCGGCCGTTGGCGACGACCGCATCCAGCAACAGGCAACGGGTCACGTCAACGAATCCGCGTTCACGCACGGGTCCGCCAAGGAACGTCAGGCGGCCTTCATCACGGGCTACACCAAGGGCACAGCCACCGCGTGTGACACGTTCGGCGTCATCGGTCGCTAGCCCGCACCCCCGGTCGTGGGCAGCTCAGTCCCCGTCTGGCAGGGCTGGGGCGGGCGTCAGGGCGCGGATAAGTTCGCGCACACGTGACTCGATGTCGTCGCGGATGGGCCGCACCGCCTCGAGTGGCTGGCCCGCAGGGTCTGCGAGCACCCAATCCTCGTAGCGACGCCCCGGCACGTAGGGGCACGCGTCGCCGCAGCCCATGGTGACCACAACGTCGGCCACCTTCACGTCCGCGATATCCAGCAGCCGCGGAGTGGCCCCCGCAATGTCGATGCCCACTTCCGCCATGGCGGCAACCGCTACCGGGTTCACGGCATCGCCGGGCGCCGAGCCCGCCGACAGCACATCGATGCGCCCGCCGGCGAGTTCGCGCAGAAAGCCCGCGGCCATCTGCGAGCGCCCCGCGTTGTGGACACACAGGAACAGCACGGTGGGGCGAGTGGGCGCGCTCGCATCCGCCCAAGAGGTCATCGGTGGCCTAGACGTTGAAGCCGAGCGCGCGCAGCTGCTCGCGACCGTCGTCGGTGATCTTGTCGGGGCCCCACGGCGGCATCCACACCCAGTTGATGCGGAAGCCCTCCACGAGCCCGGCGAGTGCCGCCGACGCCTGGTCCTCGATGACGTCGGTCAGCGGGCACGCGGCTGACGTGAGCGTCATGTCGATGACCGCGTGGTGATTGGCGTCCACCTGGATGCCGTACACGAGGCCAAGGTCCACCACGTTGATCCCCAGCTCGGGGTCGATGACGTCACGGAGAGCCTCCTCGACGTCCGCGGCATTGGTCGGGGTTACGGTGTCAGTCATCGCTGCCTCCCTTGTCTGAAGCCTGCGCCTTCACGAGAGCGTCTCGCAGGGCCATCCAGCCCAGCAGTGCACACTTGATACGGGCAGGATACTTCCCTACTCCCACGAACGCCGTGGCGTCGCCAAGGAGGTCCTCACGGAACTCGTCGAGGGGCTCTCCCCTGTTGCCCATGAGCGCGCGAAACGCCTCATAGGTGACGTCCGCGTGCTCAAGGCTTTCCCCCTCAACGAGTTCGCTGAGCACGGAGATGGAGGCCTGCGAGATCGAGCATCCGGAGCCCTCCCACGACACGGACGTCACCGTGTCGCCGTCAAGGCCCACACGCAGGCGCACCTCGTCGCCGCATGTGGTGTTGACCTGGTGGGACTCGCCAACGTGCGGCAGATCAAGCGTCACGAGCCCCCGCCCGTGCGCCTCACGAGCATGGTCCATGATGACCTGCTGATACATCGATTCAAGGTCGCTCATACGGTCACTCCAAAAAAGCTTGGCACGGTGGCAAGCACCTCAAGGAAGGCCCTCGCCTCATCCTCCGTGGTGTACACATGGCCCGACGCTCTGGTGGACCCCGCGAGGCCAAGTCGCCGGTGCAGGGGCTGGGCACAGTGGTGGCCCACCCGCACCGCGATGCCGCGGTCATCGAGCACCTGGCCTACGTCGTGCGGGTGGACGCCGTCAACGGCAACGGCCGCGATGGCGAGCACGCCGTGCGGGGCGTCAACGGGCCCCAGGAGCCTCACCCCGGGGATCTCGGTCACGCCCTTGCGCAAGATCGCGCCGATGCGCCGTTCGTGCTCGGCAACGGCGGTCATGCCGAGGTCGCCAAGGTACTGGGCTGCGGCCGCCATACCCACCGCTTGAGCCACGGGCTGGGTTCCCGGCTCAAACCGCTGCGGGGCGTCGAGCCAGGTAGTGGTCTCCATGGTGACGACCTTGATGGCGCTTCCGCCGTACAGCGAGGGCGGCAACGCGTCGAGCAGTTCCTTGCGCCCCCACAACGCGCCAACGCCGGTTGGACCCAGCATCTTGTGACCAGAGAACGCCGCAAAGTCCACACCGAGCTTCGCGACATTGACGGGCAGGTGGGGCACGGACTGGCATGCATCAAGCACCGTCACCGCTCCCACCTCGCGGGCGCGCGCCACGATGGCGGCGACGTCGGTCACCACTCCCGTGACGTTGGAGGCATGCGTGAACGCCACCACCCGGGTGCGTTCGGTCACCACCGAGCCCAGCTCCTCATAGCGCAGCGTGCCGTCGTCGTTCACGGGAATCCAGCGCAAGCTGGCTCCGGTGCGTGCGGCAAGCTGCTGCCAGGGAATGAGGTTGGCGTGGTGCTCTGCCTCGGTGACCACGATCTCGTCGCCGCTGCCCAGACGGAAGCGCGCCGCCTCGGCGCCGCCAAGCCCGTCCGACGCTGCGGCAAAGCCATTGGCAACAAGGTTCAGTGCCTGCGTGGCACCGGGGGTCCACACGAGTTCCTCGGCAGGGGCGCCGATGAACGCCGCCACCGTTGCGCGGGCGGTCTCGAACGCGTCGGTCGCCTCTTCGGCGAGCAGGTGTGCGCCGCGGGCAACGGCGCCATTGTGAAACTGGTAGAAGTCCGCCTCGGCGTTGAGCACCACATGCGGCTTCTGGCTCGTGGCTCCCGAATCCAGGTACACCAACGACTTCCCGTTCCGCACCGTACGGGTGAGGAGCGGGAAGTCGCGGCGAACGTCGGGAAGCATGCGATCCCTACTGAGCGGCGGCCGCCACGTAGCGGTCGTAGCCCTCGGCCTCGAGGCGCTCGGCAAGCTCGGGGCCGCCCTCTTCGGCAACCCGTCCGGCCACGAACACGTGCACGTAGTCGGGGGTGATGTAGTTGAGGATGCGCGTGTAGTGGGTGATGAGCATGATGCCAAGCCCCGTGGCGTCCTTGACGCGGTTGACGCCCTCGGACACGATGCGCAGTGCATCAACGTCGAGCCCGGAATCCGTCTCGTCGAGGATGGCGATCTTGGGCTGCAGCAACTCCATCTGCAGGATCTCGTGGCGCTTCTTCTCACCGCCGGAGAATCCCTCGTTGACGGAGCGTTCGGCGAAGGAAGGGTCCATGCGCAGCTTGTCCATGGCGCCCTTGACGTCCTTGACCCACGTGCGCAGCTTGGGAGCCTCGCCGTCGATGGCCGTCTTTGCGGTGCGCAGGAAGTTCGACACCGACACCCCGGGAACCTCCACGGGGTACTGCATGGCGAGGAACATTCCGGCCTTGGCGCGCTCGTCAACGCTCATCGCGAGCACGTCCTCGCCGTCGAGCGTCACGGTGCCCGCGGTGATCTGGTACTTGGGGTGCCCCGCGAGCGAGTACGCGAGCGTGGACTTGCCCGAGCCGTTGGGGCCCATGATGGCGTGGGTCTCGCCGGAGCGGATGGTCAGGTCAACACCGCGGAGGATCTCCTTGGTGCCTTCAGGGGTTTCGACCGTGACGTGCAGGCCACGGATATCGAGGACGCTCATGCTGTCTCCTTCTGGGGGGTCTTTGGCGAATCGACATCAACGAGTACGCGCTCGCCGTCGATGCGGACGGGGTAGGTCTTCACGGGGATGATGGCGGGCAGCTCGTCGGGCTCGCCGGTGCGGACGTCAAAGCGGGAGCCGTGGGCCCAGCATTCGATGAAGCAGCCGTCAACCTCGCCCTCGGACAGCGACACCTCGCCGTGCGTGCATAGGTCGTCGATGGCATAGAACTCGCCGTCATCGGTGCGGATCATCGCGATGGGGATGTCACGGCCCGACGCCAGTGTCAGTTCCGCAAGCATCGCCGTGCCGGGCTCAAGGTCGCCGGTGAAGCAGGCCACCTGTTCAGACATGTGCCGCCTCCTCGTCACGCAGCTCCTCGGAGACGTTCTCGAGCTCGAGGTCGATCTCCCGCATGAGCCCCTCCTCCACGGCAGGCACGCCGATCTCGCGAATGAGGTCCGCAAAGAAGCCGCGCACCACAAGCTTGCGGGCCTGGTCTTCGCTGATGCCGCGCGAACGCAGGTAGAACATCTGCTCGTCGTCAAAGCGACCCGTGGCGGAGGCGTGGCCCGCGCCCTCGATCTCTCCGGTCTCGATCTCGAGGTTCGGCACCGAGTCGGCGCGCGCGCCGTCGGTGAGCACGAGGTTGCGGTTGAGCTCATAGGTGTCGGTGCCCTCCGCTGCCGCACGGATGAGCACGTCGCCAATCCACACGGTGCGCGCCGTGGCACCGGCGAGCGCTCCCTTGTACGTGACGCGCGAGGTGCACTTGGGCACCGCGTGGTCCACGAACAGCTGGTGCTCCTGGTGCTGGCCGGCGTCGGCGAAGTACAGTCCAAAGAGGTCAACCGTGCCGCCCTCGCCCGCAAAGGCCGCAGACGTGTTCAGCCGCACCACCTTGCCGCCGAGAGTCACCACGGCGCTGCGCAGGTGCGCATCGCGGCCGAGCCTCGCGACAACCTCTCCCACGTGCACGGCGTCGGAGTCCCACTGCTGCAGGAACACGATGTTGGCGCGGGCGCCGTCGGCAAGATCGATCGACACGAACTCCGAGTAGGTCGCGGTGCCGCGACGCTCCACGACGATGGTCGCCTCGGCCCGCTCGCCGATCTCGAACAGCAGGTGACCGCGAACGTCGGCTCCCGATCCGGTAAGCGTGACCGTGATGGGCTCCGCCACCTGGGTATCGGGGGCGATGGCGAGCGCCATGGCTCCCCCGCTGAGCTCCACCGCAACGGCCGACGCTCGATCGCCGGGGGCGCGCACCGAGCGGGCCACGGCGTCGGGCTGGGAAACCTCGGTGAGCGTCACGCCCGCCGGCAGCGGCGTCGTTGACCACTCGAGGTGGCCGTTGCCGCCCTCGAGCGCAAAGAGCGCCTTGATCTCGCGAACGGGCGAGAAGCGCCAGTTCTCTTCGCGGCCCGTAGGCACCGCGAACGCGGAGGGGTCGAATGAGGTGGGCCTATCCGCGCGCGAGGAATCGGGGATGGTGCCGTGCGAGTGGTCGCCGGCGAGGGTGGCGCGCGAGTGATCGGTGGTGATGGTCAACCGACCGCTCCTTCCATTTGCAGTTCGATGAGGCGGTTCAGCTCGAGCGCATACTCCATGGGCAGCTCGCGCGCGATGGGCTCCACAAACCCGCGCACGATCATGGCCATGGCCTCGGTCTCTGCCATGCCTCGGGACATGAGGTAGAACAGCTGGTCCTCGCTCACGCGGGACACCGTTGCCTCGTGCCCCATGTGGACGTCGTCTTCGCGGACGTCGACGTAGGGGTAGGTGTCGGAGCGAGAGATCTGGTCAACGAGCAGGGCGTCGCACAGCACGTTGGACTTGGAGTTCTTGGCGCCCTCCAGCACCTGCACAAGGCCGCGATACGACGTGCGTCCGCCGCCGCGCGCCACCGACTTGGACACGATGGAGCTGGACGTGTTGGGGGCCGCGTGCACCATCTTGGCGCCGGCGTCTTGGTGCTGGCCCTCGCCCGCAAAGGCGATGGACAGCGTCTCGCCGCGGGCGTGCTCGCCCAGCATGAAGATCGCGGGGTACTTCATGGTGACCTTGGAGCCAATGTTGCCGTCCACCCATTCCATGGTGGCGCCCTCTGCGGCGGTGGCACGCTTGGTCACGAGGTTGTAGACGTTGTTGGACCAGTTCTGGATGGTCGTGTAGCGCACGCGGGCGTTCTTCTTGACGATGATCTCCACCACGGCAGAGTGCAGCGAGTCGCTCGAGTACACGGGAGCGGTGCAGCCCTCCACGTAGTGCACGTAGGAGCCCTCGTCCGCGATGATAAGGGTGCGCTCAAACTGGCCCATGTTCTCCGTGTTGATGCGGAAGTAGGCCTGCAGCGGGATCTCCACGTGGACGCCCGGGGGAACGTAGACGAACGAGCCTCCAGACCACACCGCGGTGTTGAGCGAGGCGAACTTGTTGTCACCGGGTGGGATGACGGTGCCGAAGTACTCCTGGAAGAGCTCCGGGTGCTCGCGCAGCCCCGTGTCGGTGTCGACGAAGATGACGCCTTGCGCCTCGAGGTCCTCGCGGATCTGGTGGTACACCACCTCGGACTCGTATTGCGCCGCGACGCCCGCCACGAGCTGCTGCTTTTCGGCCTCGGGAATGCCGAGTCGGTCGTACGTGATCTTGATGTCTTCGGGCAGGTCCTCCCACGAGGTGGCCTGCTTCTCGGTGGAGCGCACAAAGTACTTGATGTTGTCGAAGTCGATGCCGCTGAGGTCCGCACCCCAGTGCGGCATGGGCTTCTTCTCGAACAGCCGCAGCGCCTTGAGGCGCAGCTCGAGCATCCACTCCGGCTCGCTCTTGAGGTGCGAGATGTTGCGCACCACGTCCTCGCTGAGGCCGCGCTGGGCGCTCATGCCAGCGGCGTCGGAGTCATGCCAGCCGTACTCGTAGTTGCCGATCGAGGCGATCGTCTCGTCTTGCGTCATGGGGACGCCCTGGGTGGGTGCGCTCATGGTCAGCCCTCCTTGCGGGTGGTGATAGCGACTGGGATCGTGGTGGTGCACACGTGGGCCCCACCCGCGAGGGTGGACAGCCGTTGTACGTGAACGTCGAGAATGCGGGAGAAAGTCCGCGCCTCCGCCTCGCACCATTCGGGTGCCGACTGAGCGATGGACTGTACGGGGCAGTGCCCCTGGCACAACTGCACGGTGACCCCGCCCGGCCCCGGCCGAACGGACGTGGCGTAGCCGCGCTTGCCCAGAGCGTCGGACAGCGCCTGGACGCGTTGCTCCATGGGGGCGTCCTTGGGTACGGAGGGCCTCAACTCGGCCTCGAGCTGGGCGGACTTCGCTTCCACGAAGGCCTCGAGTTCGCCCGCCTTGCGCAGGAATCCCATGGCGTCCACGGCCACCTCCGCGTAGGCGGACGCCAGTGCCTGCTGTCCGCCCGCGGTGGCGACGAACGAGCGCGCGGGGCGTCCACGCCCGCGCACGGGATGGCCCGGCTGCTCGTGATCGGTGATATTGCCCTCGTCTTCCAAGGCCGTGAGATGCCGGCGGATGGCTGCGGGGGTGATGTTGAGCTCGTGAGCAAGGGTCGCGGCGGTGATAGGACCGGCGGTCACGATGAGGCTGAGGACGCGATCCTTGGTGGTGTCGGCGGTCATGGCTCCTCTTCCCTGCGGGCCACCCGGGGAAGCGGCCAACAATTAGCCAACATTTTGGTATCGAAATACGTTCCCCGCAAGCAAGGCGAACCTTACCTACGCCCACACACGCGTCCCCGGGGCGCCAACATCCGGCGCACCGATGCCACACCTAGACTTGCCAGGTGACCGCTCCCACCCAAGCATCTGCCAACCTGTGGAACCGCTCGCTCGACGCGATCACCGCGCGCGCCCGCGGGCTCACCATCGCCAACATCGGCACCCAGGGCGCCATCATCGTGACGGGAGCCGCGGTGCGGCTCACGGACTCCGGGCTCGGCTGCTCCGACTGGCCGTATTGCGAGCCCGGTGAGTTCACCCCTGAGTTCCACGACGCCACCAGCTATCACCCGTTCATCGAGTTTGGCAATCGCACCATGACCGGGCTGCTGCTCGTGGTCGCGGTGCTCATGGCCATCGCCGTGTGGCGTGCCAAGCCGGAGCTGAGATGGTGGGGCCTGGTTCCCGGAATCGGCGTCGTGGTGCAGGCCGTGCTTGGCGGCATCCTCGTGCACGCCAACCTCAACCCGTGGCTCGTGGCGCCCCACCTGTGGCTATCGGCAGCGCTCGTGTGGATCGCCGTCTACATCGCGCTGCGCTTCCGCGAGGCGCCGCGCCGCGCTGGCAGGCCACTCACGGCTCTGCGCACCGCCAATCTTGTGATCTTCATTGGGGTGCTCTTCCTTGGCGCTCTCACAACCGGCGCCGGCCCGCACAGTGGCGATCCCGACGCCACCGAGCGCCTCGCCCTTGACCCAGCCCTCATCGCGCGAGCGCACGCGGGCGCGGTGTGGCTCTTCCTCATCACCCTGGCGATCCTCATCTGGCTCATCCGCGGTGACCGCTCCGCCGCGGGTGACGACGAGGTGCGCAAGGCTTGGGTGGTGCTTGTCATCGCCACGGCGATCCAGGGCGCCATCGGCTACGTCCAGTACTTCACGGGGCTGCCAATTGTGCTCGTTGGACTGCACCTGCTTGGCGTTGCGGTTCTCAGTGCGGCGATGGCCGCCTTCTGGCATCTGAACCGCCCTGTCACAAACGCATAACGCTTTCACGGGCCCCGCACTGGGGCCGCCTGAGCGCGGCACGCTGGCCCCATGAGGCGCATACTGGCAACGGCCGTGGCGATACTGGCCCTCGCGGGCTGCACGAGCTCTGGAGGCGATGCCGTGGTGACACCGAGCGGATCAGTGGCCCCAGCGTCGGGCCTGCGGTTCACAAGCCCCGACTTCGCCGACGGTGACGAACTCGCCGATTGGGCCACCGCGAACGCGTTCGGCGGCCAGTGCACCGGCGACAACCTCAACCCCGCGTTCGAGTGGACGGGCGTCCCGGAGGGTACTAAGGCGTTTGCGATCACGCTGATCGATCGCAGCGCCAACAACTACATCCACTGGGTGCAGTTCGACATCCCGGGCGATGCCACGGGATTCGCGCGCGGCGCGGAGTCCAGCGATGGCGGCATCGAGGGCGCGACAGCGAACGCCGAGCCCGGCTACTTTGGCCCGTGCCCTCCCGGACCGGATCACCGTTACGAGTTCACGCTCTATGCGCTTGACGCTCCCCTTGGGCTCGAGGAAGGCGCGCGCTTCGCGGACGTCAAGGCCGCGATCGACGAGCACGCGCTAGAGCAGGCGAGCATCGTGGGGATGAGGTCCGGGCCGGCCTGAGTCAGTGCTCCCCACGCCCCGGACCACGCCGCCACGGAGCATCGGCAGACCGCAACGCGGCAAAGTCCGCGCGCATGGCCGCATCAAGCGCGAACGCTCCCAAGAGCAACGTGGGCCCCGCGATATCCGCACGGCGAATCGCATTGAGGATGGAGGGAACGTCAACCCACGCGCCCACCATGTCCCGCTCCTCGGCATCACGCTCGTGGCGCTCGTCCTCGGGCACGGGCTGCAGGTCGCGAGCCAGATAGATGCGAATCCCCTCGGACGAACCACCCGGCGACGTGAAGAAATCGATGAGCACGTCCCAGCGTGCGGCCGTGAGATCCGCCTCCTCGAAGAGCTCTCGCTTGGCGGCATCGAGGGGATCCTCACCACGCACATCGAGCAGGCCTGCCGGCGGCTCCCACGTCTGCGTGCGCACCGGATGGCGGTACTGGCGCACCAAATACACCTGAGAGTCCTCGTTGAGCGCAAAGACCGCCACCGCACCGGGATGGTGCACGTAGTCGCGCGTGACAACGCCGGACTCCCCCAGATCCACCAGGTCCGACGTCACGTCCCACACGCGGCCCGTGAAAGAACGCCGCGAGTGCAACACGTGCATGGCGCCCGGCTGATCGGCAAACGGCACGTAGGCAACCTCCGACGCTGCGTCGGCTTCCGGCTCAACGGCCTGCGCGGCCTGCTCGACGTCCTCGGCCACGTCAGGCCGACGCCGTCACGGAAGCCGCCTGGGGAACCACCGTGGCCGCCGTCTTGCGCTCCAACGCCGCACCGATGAGTCCCGCGAACAGCGGGTGTGCCTTGGTGGGTCGCGACAGGAACTCCGGGTGGGCCTGCGTGGACACGTAGTACGGGTGGACGTCGCGAGGCAGCTCCACAAACTCCACAAGTGAGCGATCCGGGGACTCACCAGAGACCACCAAACCTGCCTCTTCAAGGCGCGCTCGGTAGGCGTTGTTCACCTCGTAGCGGTGACGGTGGCGTTCGCCCACTTCCGAGGCGCCATAGGTTTGCGCAACGACAGACCCGGGCTTGAGCAGTGCCTTGTACTCACCCAAGCGCATGGTGCCGCCGAGGTCTCCCTTGCCGTCCACGATGTCCAGCTGCTCCTCCATGGTGGCCACCACGGGATGCTGCGTGTCCGCGTCGAACTCTGACGACGAGGCGCCCTCGAGTCCCAGCACCGTGCGTGCGTACTCCATGACCATGACCTGCAACCCCAGGCAAATGCCGAGGGTTGGCACGCCATTCTCGCGAGCCCACCGGGCGGCGCCGATCTTGCCGTCCACACCACGCACGCCAAATCCGCCAGGAATCAGCACCGCATCCACGCCCCCGAGCGCCTCCTGTGCGCCATCCGACGTCTGGCAGCGGTCTGAGGCAACCCAGCGGATCGTGACCCGCGCCTTGTGGTGGAAGCCACCGGCGCGCAGCGCCTCGCTCACGGACAGGTAGGCATCGGGCAGGTCGATGTACTTGCCAACGAGTGCCACCTCCACCTCGTGCTTGGGACGGTGCACGCGATCGAGAAGCTCGTTCCAGGGGCCCCATTCCACGTCATGGAACGGCAGGTCAAGGCGGCGAACCACGTAGGCGTCGAGCCCCTCGGAGTGCAGCACCTTGGGAATGTCGTAGATGCTCGGCGCATCCACCGCGTTGACAACGGCCTGAGTGTCCACGTCGCACATGAGCGCCACCTTGGACTTGACCGACGCCGTCACGGGGCGGTCAGACCGCAGCACCAGAGCGTCGGGCTGGATGCCGATGCTGCGCAGCGCCGCCACCGAGTGCTGGGTGGGCTTTGTCTTCTGCTCGCCGGACGGGCCGATAAACGGCACGAGGCTCACGTGCAAGAAGAACACGTAGTCGCGCCCAACGTCGTGACGCACCTGGCGCGCGGCCTCGAGAAACGGCTGCGACTCGATGTCGCCAACGGTGCCGCCGATCTCGGTGATGATGACATCCACGTTGGGGCCGGCCTGCGCACGCATGCGGCTCTTGATCTCGTCCGTGATGTGGGGGATGACCTGCACCGTGTCACCGAGATACTCGCCGCGCCGCTCCTTGGCGATGACCTGCGAGTACACCTGGCCGGTCGTCACGTTGGACGAGGCGCTGAGGTTGACGTCGAGGAACCGCTCATAGTGGCCGATGTCGAGGTCCGTCTCCGCGCCATCGTCCGTGACGAAGACCTCGCCATGCTGGAACGGGTTCATGGTGCCAGGGTCCACATTGAGGTAGGGGTCAAGCTTCTGCATCGTGACGCGGATGCCGCGGGATCGCAAGAGGCGACCAAGGCTCGACGCCGTCAACCCCTTCCCAAGAGACGATACGACGCCTCCGGTGACGAAAATGTGACGGGTGACGTGGTCCTGACCGGACGAGTATCGAGTTCTCTCCACGGAACTCCAGTTTACCAGTCCCCGCCGATGCGGGCGATGACATCGGGCGCATCGGCGGCATCGTAGGTGCCAGACACTCCCCCAACGGTCTCAATCAGCGCTCCCACCACGGTCCACGCTCCGTAGAACGAGGCGGCGTGGGTCACGGAAGCCGCGGACCCCACACCACCCGCGTCGTCACCCGTAGCCGCAACCACCACGCCGCTCGTCTGGGCCACGAAGGCACCCGTCACATCTGAGACGTCACCACCGCCACTCACCACTACCACCGCGTTGACGGGGGCAGAGCGCTCGCCCGTCACCAAGTGCGCCTCGGTGAGCACCGTCCACAGGGTGTCGGCGCTTTCTTGACCAACGGCATCGAACTCTCCCCCACCCACGAGGGCCTGTGCCAAGGCGTAACTGAGCGCCTCAGATGTGGAGGCACCCGGAGGCATGCTCGTGAGCGCATCGGCCAATTGATCGGCGAGAGCGTCCCTGAACGGCGCGCGATCATCGGAGGTCCACTCGTCCGTCAAGGCGACGCTTGCGCCCACCGTGGCACCGGCGGTGGCAAGCCGCGCCGTGGCGGCATCAACGTCAGCCGGCGTAGCGTCGGCCATGCGCACGAGTGCAACCGTGTAGCCCTCGAGGCCGCCCCTCACTGCCGCCTGGCCGGCAGCGTCGGCAAAGTCCTGGCCCAGTTGCGCCTGGTCGCGCGCCGCGGTGGCCTCCTCACGCGCCTGTGAAAGATCGTCGGCATCCGACGATCCGCTCGTGATCGCGTGCCGCAACGGCCCCGATCCAATGAGCACGCCAACAGCAACGGCAAACACGATGAGCGCCGCGATAAGCGCCCGCCCTCGGCCCGTCACGAGTCGCCGCCCAGCCACTGCGACGCGGACGCCCACCAGGTGGTCACGGCATCGCGAATGTCGGGAACGCTCCACAGCGCCACCGCGAGCGTCGCAGCTGCCAGTGTCACCACGGTCCACACAAACACGAGCGAGTGCCGGTGGCGGTAGGTGGCGGCGAGCACCTCCGCATCCACCGAGCCACGGCGCGTCACGAGTGCCGTCAGGAACGCTCCGATGCCTTGCTCGGCATCCGCGCTCAAGACATCGACCGCGCTCGAGCGCCGACCAACCATCACCACCACGTCGGCACCGCCATGATGTGCCGCGAGCGCGGCGAGGTCGGCACCGGCGAGCGCCACCGGGGACTCCTCATAGGTGGCACCCATGCCCTGGAGCCTAGGCAACACCGCAGCGTCGGAGGGCAACGCAATCACGCGTGCCGCGCGCAGCGCAGAATCGGGAGCACCGTCAAGGTCGCCGATGATGACCTGCGGACGCAGCCGGGCGGCCAGGCAGGCGTCTACCGCGCCTCCTTCGGCGATCACGAGCGGCCTGCGGTCGCGCAGGAAAAGACGCAGCCGCCTGAGATCGGCGGCGGCATCGGTACCGGCAACCACAAGCACCACCTCGTTGGCAACATCGAGTGCGGGCAGCCCAACCCCCTCAAAGAACAGCGCTCCCTCGCGCTCCAGCCGTTCCAGGGCATGCGAGCCGAACACAGCCACCTGCACCTTGAGATGGTCCAGGGCGGCGGTGTCGGCGGCCACCACTCGTTCCGCGGTCAACGCCGTGCCCCGTGCGATGACCTCGCTGCCACGCACCACCGCGTTGCCCGTCAACGTGAGTGGGGCGCCGTCGCGCACCGCGAGTACCGCCGGCCCGGCGCCGTCAATCACCACCACTCCCGCGTCAAGAAGCCGCCGCGCTCCGGCGGCAGGCTGGCGTCCAGATGCCGTGCGCTGTGCGTTGACGACCGCCGCCGCGCCGGTGGCAGCGAGCGCCTCGGCATCAGACTCTCGCAAGTCTTGAACGTCGATGACGAGCACGTCGCCGGGACGCGCACGGGCGGTGAGGTCGCGGGGCGAACCCACGCGCGCCGGGCCGGCGATGGTGCTCACGGTGGATAGTGGCTTCGTGGCCGGTTCCCCAGCATCCTCGGGCGGTTCCGTGGGCTGGGACATGACAGTCATCGTGCCACGGACGATGCCTCGATCAGCTCAAGCGCGTGGGCGCGTGCGGTGGTCGACGACTCCTGGCCAGACAGGAGCCGCGCGATCTCCGTGACCCGGTCCTCTCCGTCCACCTCGCGCACACTCGTGCGCGTCACGGCTCCATCCGAGCTCTTCTCCACCACCAAGTGGGTATCGGCGAAGGCCGCCACTTGCGCCAGATGCGTCACCACCAGCACCTGGTGCGTCCTCGCGAGCTGGGCGAGGCGCTGCCCCACGGCGATCGCGGCCTTGCCGCCCACCCCAGCATCCACTTCATCGAAGATGAAGGTGTGGCGCGCGTCCACCGCCCGCGCCGCGAGCGCCACCTCGATGGCAAGCATGATGCGGGACAACTCGCCGCCGCTCGCGGCATCCGCGACGGGCCGCGCCACGGCACCCGGATGCGCGGCAAGGGTCATGGCAACAGCGTCGGCCCCTGATGGTCCGGGCTCACTTGGCTGCACCGTCACGCCAAACTGGGCGTCGGCCATCGCCAGCTGCGCCAACTCGGCGGCAACCGCCTGAGCCAGGTCTGCCGCGGCCGCGCGGCGACCCTTGCTCACTCGCTCCGCGGATTCGCCAACCCGCGCGGCGCACGCCCGCTCATGGTCCCGCCGCGCCGCCAGCGTCTCATCCCACGCGTCGTCCGCCGCCACGGACTCGCGGGCGCGGTCCGCGAAGGTCAACACCCCTTCCAGGTCCGTGCCAAGCCGACGCTGGAGGCCGGCAAGCGCCGAACGTCGCGCGTGGAGTTCGTCGAGATTGGCGCCGTCGGCATCGAGGGAATCGAGGTAGCGGACCAGGTCAGAGGCCGCGTCGGCGGCCCCATACCTCAGCTCCGTGATGCGGGCGGCGAGATCCGAGAGCGTCGACTCGTGGTGGGCGGCCCCGGAAAGTGCCCGCGCCGCGGCATCGAGCACCGCAACGGCCGTCACCTCCTCATCGCCCGCAAGGATCGCCTGAGCCGCTCCTGCGGCGGCGCGCACTTGTGCGGAGTTCTCGAGCACCGCAATGCGCGACGCGAGCTCGTCGTCCTCACCCGGATGCGGGTCCACGGCGTCGATCGCCGCGAGGTCCGCGCGCATGGCATCGATGTGGGCACGTTGCGCGGCCGCGCCCGTCTCCATCTCAGCAAGGGCCGCACGCGAATCCGCCCAGGCGCTCCACGCCTCGCGATACGTCGCGAGCTCTCGCGCATGATCCGCCCCCGCAAAGGCGTCAAGCGTTGCGCGCTGCTTGGCGGGCGTGCGCAACCGCACCTGATCGGCCTGACCGTGAACCGTCACCGTGTGCTCGGCGAGTTCCGCGAGAAGCGCCTGCGGCACCGTGCGTCCGCCGAGCGTGGACCGCGACCTCGTGGTCACACCCAGCGTGCGTGCCACCACAACCGTGCCGTCGGCATCCACCGCGGCCCCAGCGTCGGCCACAAGGGCGGCGGCGGCGTCAGGAAGGTCGAGTACGGCCTCGGCGAGTGCCTCGGCAGCGCCCGCACGCACCGCGCCAGGGTCCGCCTTGGCACCGAGAATGAGCCCCACGCCCGTGAGAACCATCGTCTTGCCGGCACCCGTCTCCCCTGTGACGCAGGTCAGCCCGCGCCGCAGCGCGAGCCGCGCCGATTCGATGACCCCCAGGTTCTCGATAGACAGCTCGTGAAGCACGCTAACCGTCCTGCACGGGGCCGCGCCACCCGTTGATGGGCAGCGAGAACTTGCGCACGAGGCGTTCGGTGAAGGGAGCGTCGGACATGCGGGCGAGCTTCACGGGGTGCGCACCACGACGCACCTCCACGCGTCCGCCGCGCTGCACGTCGATGCTGCGAGAACCGTCAAGGACAACCTGCGCCTCGGATTCCGAACGTTCCGTCACCTCGAGCGCAAACCACGAGCTGGGGCCCACCACGAGCGGGCGTGCGAACAGCGCATGCGCGGCAAGCGGCACAAAGAGCAGCGCATCGACATCCGGCCACAGGATGGGCCCGCCTGCAGAGAAGGCGTGCGCGGTGGATCCGGTGGCAGTGGACACCACCACGCCGTCACAGCCAAAGGTGGACACGGGCCGCCCGTCAACCTCCACCGCAAGCTCCACGGTGCGGCGCAGGTTGGCGCGCTCCACGGTGGCCTCGTTGAGCGCCCAACCGGTGGCAACGGCTCCGTCCGGCTGCTTGACCGCCACCTCAAGGGTGTTGCGCTGCTCCACCGAGTAGTCGCCCGCAACGAGTCGCTGGATGGCATGGCGGATATCTTCGCGCTCCGCCTCGGCAAGGAAGCCCACATGGCCCAGGTTGACGCCCAAGAGCGGAATGCCAGTGCCGCGCGTGAGGCTTGCCGCGTGAAGGATGGTGCCGTCCCCGCCTAACACCACCGCGGCCTCGATGGGTTCGTCGCCGCCGCCCTCGAAGGTGCGGCACACCTCGATGCCCTCGGCCTCGAGCGCTCGTGTGACGAGCTCGCCGGCGCGCGCGGCATCGTCCCGGTGGGGATTGACCACCACGAGCATCCTGCGGTTCACAGGCGTCCCTTCGTCGCGTCCTCGATGGCCGCGGTGAGGTCCGCGCCACTCAGCTCCGGCCGCGCCACGCGGCCAGCGTCACTAGCCTGCCATGCCAGCGACGCCCAGATGAAGAATTCCACATTCCCCGTAAGCCCAGGCAGCGCCGACACGTCCACCCTGTGGATGGCTGCGCCCTCCCTGGCCAGCGCCTCGGCGACGTTAGCCACCGCCCGTGCCCTATCGTCGGGCCGCGTCACCACTCCCCCCGCCCCCAGCCGCTGCCTGCCCACCTCAAACTGTGGCTTCACCATGAGCAACAGATCGCCCGACGCCATGGTCGCCGCGAGCGGCGCCGTCACCAGGGTGAGGGAAATGAAGGAGAGGTCCGCGACCACCAGGTCCACGGGCGCCGGCAGGTGCGCGGTGGTGAGGTCCCGCACATTGAGGCCCTCGATAGAGGTGACGCGAGGGTCGGTGGCGATCTGCTGTGCCAATTGCCCATGACCCACGTCAATCGCGGTGACGTGCGCGGCGCCACGCTCCAAGAGCACTTGGGTGAAGCCTCCGGTTGAGGCGCCGGCATCGAGGGCCCGCCGCCCCATTATCTCTAGGCCGTACGGAGCACACGCGTCGAGGGCGCCGGCCAACTTATGCGCCGCGCGAGACACGTAGCCATCGTCGGTGACGCGCACATGGGCCTGGTCCGAGATGGTGGCCGCGGCCCGGGCGACGAGGGTGCCGTCGACCTCTACGGCACCCGCCGCGATGAGGTTCTGCGCATGTGTGCGCGAGCGTGCCAACCCGCGCGCAACAAGCGCGCGGTCGAGTCGCATTTAGCTGTCGTCGCGCAGACGGTTGCTGAGTGCGCTTTGCACCTTGTCGAAGAAGTCGGCCTGCTCCTCGAGGTCCTCGGGGAGCTCCGTGACGGCCTCAAGGGCCGCCTTGACCTCCGCGGGGTACTCGGCGTCGGCGACGGATTCCCTGGACTCGTGGATATCGCTCATGTCAGGAGGCTACTCCCAAGTGCGGGAGCGTCTCAACTATCACGTGCTGGCCGGCATCTGCCGCGGCCCACGCGGCGCAGCATGCCGCGCGCACGCGGTCCATCGCTGTGCCGCCATCGACCATGAGGCGGCCCTCCACCACGTGGGCGCGAGCGTCGCCAACGTGCCACCATTCACCGTCTTGCACGGGCTGCGGATGCGCCTGCGCGAGCGCTCCAAGGTCCGCACCGATGAACGAGGGCCGATGCTCCACGGGTGCCATGAGGGTCTCGCGAACGTCGCTCACCCCTGTAAGGACGAGGAGCCCAGGGATTCCGGCCGCGCGAGCACCCTTAAGGTCGGTGTCGAGCCTGTCGCCCACCACGAGCGGGCGTGATGCCCCGGCTCGCGACGCCGCCAAGTGAAACATCCCGGGCTCCGGCTTGCCGGCTGCGGGCGGGGTGACTCCCGTCGCCGTGACCACCGCGGCCACAAGCGACCCGTTGCCCGGCGCCATGCCGCGCTCGGTGGGCAGAGTCAGATCGAGGTTCGTGGCAAAGTAGTCCGCCCCGGCGTTGATCGCGTAGGCCGCCTCCGCCAGCTGCTTCCAGCCCAGATCGGCTGCGTAGCCCTGAATCACGGCCGTCGGGCGCTGCTCGGCGCTGTCGACCACCTCAAAGCCATGTGCTGCTACCGCGGTACGCAATCCCTTGCCACCGATGACCAGCACCTTTGCGCCCTGCGGCACGGTGTCGGCAAGCATGGCCGCACCCGCCTGGGCCGCCGTCAGGACCTCCTCGGCGGCGGCAGGAATGCCAAGCTCGGTGAGGTGTGCTGCCACCTCTTGGGGCTCACGGGAGGCATTGTTGGTGACAAACACCACGCGCATGCCCGACGCTTTGGCCGCCTCAAGCGCAGACGGTGCCGTGGGGATGGCATTGGCTCCCTTGTATGCCACGCCGTCCAGATCCACGAGCGCCACATCAAACGCCGTCGATAGGGGTTCGGTAGAACCGATCAGGGTCACGGCTGCTCCTCGTCAAAGGTGTCGTAGACCACCACGTCGTCGTCCACGAAGTCGTTGTCCGGCTCGGCCGGCGCGATGGCATCGGCCTCGTTGTCGCGTCCAAGCCGGCGCAGGATGTCGGCCGTGGCCCCATCGATGCGCGACTGCACGGCAGGATCGCTCGTCGTCAGGCGCTTAAGTGCCACAAGCGCCGCCTCGGCCTCGCCCATGTCTGCCCGAGCCCCGGCCACCACGATGGCGAGCTCAATGCGGCCCGCTGGCGTCAGGGAGTTCGCCTCCGGGTCCTGAGACAGCGCTATGGCGCGCTCTGGCCGCCCCAGGCCACGCTCACAGTCCGCCATCAAGGGCAGGTGCTCGCTCGAGCCGTTGAGCCGGCGAACCGTGCGGAACTCGCGAAGCGCCTCCGCATAGCGACCCGTGGCGTAGGCGGTCAGGGCGGCGGCCTCACGCACCACGTCAACGCGTCCGCCACGAGCCGCCGCCACCGCGGCATGACGATACGCGAGCTCGGGATCGCTATCCATGAGCAGGCCCGCCATGATGAGGTGGCGACCAACGTCCTCGGCGTTCTCCTTGGTCAGAGTGCGCAAGCGCGAACGTACCGACCGGTCAAGCTGGCCGTAGACGACGTCTTCCGGGATCTCGGGTGCGGGCGGCCCCTTCTTCACGGGTTTGTCGCCGCGGGTATCAGGGCGCCGATCGCTGCCACCACCCGGACCTCGTGGCCGGCGCTCGCCGGGTTGCTGGGAGCCCGCACGCGGCGCACCGGTACGCGGCGCACCGGTACGCGGCGAACCGCCGCCACGGGAACCGCCGGCACGGGAACCGCCGGCACGGGGACCGCCCCCGGCCTGTCCCGATCCGCCCCTGCCCGTGCCCCGTGGAGACTCCGCAGCACGCCGCGGATCCGAGGAACGCTTACGAGGCTCGCGCCCGTGGTACGCGCGGTCGTCGGTGGCCATGGTGCTCCGTTCTGGGGGTGTGATCATCGTACGCAGAAACGACGAAGGGCCGCCCATCGTTGGGCGGCCCTTCGCTGAAAGAATGTCCCGCAGCGACCTACTCTCCCACACCCTCGCGAGTGCAGTACCATCGGCGCTGAGAGGCTTAGCTTCCGGGTTCGGAATGGGACCGGGCGTTTCCCTCTCGCTATGGCTGCGGTAACTCTATTGAGATATCAGTCCCGACCGTATCTCGGGAACCGCACAGTGGACGCGTAGCAAATCTATGAAAACTTGAGGTAAGTCAAGTTATCGGCCTATTAGTACCGGTCAGCTTCAAGGGTCTTTAGTCCCCTCTTCCACATCCGGCCTATCAACCCGGTGGTCTGCCGGGGGCCTCTCGAGCCGAAGCTCATGGAAATCTCATCTTGAAACAGGCTTCCCGCTTAGATGCTTTCAGCGGTTATCCCTTCCCAACGTAGCCAACCAGCCGTGCTCTTGGCAGAACAACTGGCACACCAGAGGTTAGTCCACCCCGGTCCTCTCGTACTAGGGGCAGCCTTTCTCAAATTTCCTGCGCGCGCAGCGGATAGGGACCGAACTGTCTCACGACGTTCTAAACCCAGCTCGCGTACCGCTTTAATGGGCGAACAGCCCAACCCTTGGGACCAACTCCAGCCCCAGGATGCGACGAGCCGACATCGAGGTGCCAAACCATGCCGTCGATATGGACTCTTGGGCAGGATCAGCCTGTTATCCCCGGGGTACCTTTTATCCGTTGAGCGCTGGCGCTTCCACTTGCCACCAGCGGGTCACTAGTCCCGACTTTCGTCCCTGCTCGACCTGTCAGTCTCACAGTCAAGCTCCCTTGTACACTTGCACTCGCCACCTGATTGCCAACCAGGCTGAGGGAACCTTTGGGCGCCTCCGTTACTTTTTGGGAGGCAACCGCCCCAGTTAAACTACCCACCAGGCACTGTCCCTGATCCGGATTACGGACCGAGGTTAGATATCCAGAGTGATCAGAGTGGTATTTCAACGATGACTCCACCTGTACTGGCGTACCGGCTTCAAAGTCTCCCACCTATCCTACACAAACCACACCGAATACCAATACCAAGCTATAGTAAAGGTCCCGGGGTCTTTCCGTCCTGCTGCGCGTAACGAGCATCTTTACTCGTAATGCAATTTCGCCGAGTTCGCGGTTGAGACAGCAGAGAAGTCGTTACGCCATTCGTGCAGGTCGGAACTTACCCGACAAGGAATTTCGCTACCTTAGGATGGTTATAGTTACCACCGCCGTTTACTGGGGCTTAAATTCAGAGCTTCGCCAAAGGCTGACCCTTCCTCTTAACCTTCCAGCACCGGGCAGGCGTCAGTCCGTATACATCGTCTTGCGACTTCGCACGGACCTGTGTTTTTAGTAAACAGTCGCTTCTCTCTGGTCTCTGCGGCCCTCAAACGCTCCGGCAGCAAGTGCCATCACGCCTCAGGCCCCCCTTCTCCCGAAGTTACGGGGGCATTTTGCCGAGTTCCTTAACCACGATTCTCTCGATCGCCTTAGTATTCTCTACCTGATCACCTGAGTCGGTTTGGGGTACGGGCGGCTAGAACCTCGCGCCGAGGTTTTTCTTGGCAGCATAGGATCACCGATTTATTTCCTGCTTAAGCAGTCACCTTCAGGTCTCAGGCTATGTGAGCTGCGGATTTGCCTACAGCTCGCCCTACACCCTTAGACGTGGACAACCATCGCCACGCTCGGCTACCTTCCTGCGTCACCCCTGTTAATACGCTTGCCTACTACAGACTCGGGTCGTGCGCGCCACAGAGATTCCCCCGAAGGGTGCACCTGCTTTGGGCACTTAGCATTATCTGATTCGGCATGGGCGGTTCTTCGCCGGTACGGGAATATCAACCCGTTGTCCATCGACTACGCCTGTCGGCCTCGCCTTAGGTCCCGACTTACCCAGGGCGGATTAACCTGGCCCTGGAACCCTTGGTCATTCGGCGGACGGGTTTCTCACCCGTCTTTCGCTACTCATGCCTGCATTCTCACTCGTGTGGCGTCCACGGCTGGATCACTCCGCCGCTTCACTCGCCACACGACGCTCCCCTACCCATCCACACGCTTGGATCCGAAGACCATGCAATGTGTGAATGACACAACTTCGGCGGTGTACTTGAGCCCCGCTACATTGTCGGCGCGGAATCACTTGACCAGTGAGCTATTACGCACTCTTTCAAGGGTGGCTGCTTCTAAGCCAACCTCCTGGTTGTCTATGCAACTCCACATCCTTTCCCACTTAGCACACGCTTAGGGGCCTTAGTTGGTGTTCTGGGCTGTTTCCCTTTCGACTACGAAGCTTATCCCCCGCAGTCTCACTGCTGCGCTCTCACTTACCGGCATTCGGAGTTTGGCTGACGTCAGTAACCTGGTGGGGCCCATCGGCCATCCAGTAGCTCTACCTCCGGCAAGAAACACGCAACGCTGCACCTAAATGCATTTCGGGGAGAACCAGCTATCACGAAGTTTGATTGGCCTTTCACCCCTATCCACAGCTCATCCCCTCGGTTTTCAACCCAAGTGGGTTCGGCCCTCCACGCGGTCTTACCCGCGCTTCAGCCTGGCCATGGATAGATCACTTCGCTTCGGGTCTAGACCCGGCGACTCAAACGCCCTATTCGGACTCGCTTTCGCTACGGCTACGCCTCACGGCTTAACCTCGCCACCGAGCACTAACTCGCAGGCTCATTCTTCAAAAGGCACGCTGTCACCCCTGCTAGGGAGGCTCCAACGGATTGTAAGCACACGGTTTCAGGTACTATTTCACTCCCCTCTCGGGGTACTTTTCACCCTTCCCTCACGGTACTGATTCGCTATCGGTCAGTAGGTAGTATTTAGGCTTATAGAGTGGTCTCTACGGATTCACACGGGATTTCTCGGGCCCCGTGCTACTTGGGATGACTCTCAGGAGTCCGCGCAATTTCGTCTACGGGGGTAGCACCCTCTGTGCCGGGCCTTTCAATGCCCTTCGACTATTACGCGGATTTTTGACTCCTTGGAAGATCGGCAGATCTTCCAGAAAGGTCCCACAACCCCGCTAACGCAACGCCTGCCGGCTATCACACGCTAACGGTTTGGCCTCTTCCGCTTTCGCTCGCCACTACTCACGGAATATCTCTTCCTGTCGGTACTGAGATGTTTCACTTCCCGACGTTCCCTCCACTCGCCCTATGTGTTCAGGCGAGGGTCACTGGACATGACTCCAGCGGGGTTTCCCCATTCGGAGATCCTCGGATCAAAGCTTGTTTACCAGCTCCCCGAGGCTTATCGCAGGTTACTACGTCCTTCTTCGGCTCCTACTGCCAAGGCATCCACCATGTGCTCTTAGAAACTTGTCTTACAGATTTCAAAGATGCTCGCGTCCACTGTGCAGTTCTCAAGTTACGGGCGGGCCCGTCTACCACCGGCGCCTACCGCGCTTGGTTGTCACACAACCCCGCGCAGCGGTTCATCCAGATCCAACGGTCCGTCCGGCCAGTCTCCTGGCCTGAGGTTGAGCTTTCGCCCGATCCCTCAGGACCCAACAGTGTGCCTTGTAGTGGTGCTGCGGAGCCTCAACCGTTCCTACCCCAAGGGGTGTACTGAGTGAAGCGCTGCTGCGCTGCTACCACATCGATGTTCCATCCGTGAGCTCTCGCCGGCCTGCGTTTGAGGCCGATGCGAGTCCTGGACAGCTCGAGAGCTGCCAAGTGCTCCTTAGAAAGGAGGTGATCCAGCCGCACCTTCCGGTACGGCTACCTTGTTACGACTTAGTCCCAATCGCCAATCCCACCTTAGACGGCTCCTTCCCAGAGGGTTAGGCCACCGGCTTCGGGTG
>Ga0222423_1000195_pt1 | contig 53976 bp, 48 predicted proteins | sample 3A0metagenome_FD_182472 | JGI IMG/M metagenome (GOLD analysis project Ga0222423, IMG submission 182472) | Enriched microbial communities from leaf-cutter ant dump, University of Wisconsin, Madison, United States - 3A0 (version 2) | ecosystem: Environmental > Terrestrial > Nest > Insects nest >...
CCTCCGCCGACGCCGGCGCCAACCCCCTCTCTGCCACGTTCACACCAGCCAGTGCACACCGTGCCGGTGGAACTACCGCCAGACATTAGCTACATGCGCGAAGTACAACAACTGGAACGAGTCGGGCTGTGGAAAACCTCAAACTGTGGCCGCGCCCCCGCCCAATCACCCCCCGCACCTACTCACCCCCCGCGTCGGCGCCGGAACGAATCCGCACCTCCACCAGCACGCGAGACAACAAATGCACCACCACCGGCAACGGCGTCAGCAACGCGAACACCCCCAGACCAACCCACACAAATGCAGCCGCTCCATACACACGCCCCGCGATCCCCGCGGCCACAAACGCCACGGCCCCCACCCACGCCCATGCATAAAACCACGCGGCCGCCGTCCCAGCCCTCTCGATCGTTGCGCGCGTATGCATGCTGCTCCTTCCAGGCGGTGCCCGCCCGCACCCACCACGGCCCTCACCGAAGGCGACACCGGGGCGCACACGTGAGGACCCGCTAGGGGACAGCGATTGAATCGACTGCGAATAAAACGGCGTGACCCCTTGGCAGTGTGAAGTACCTCACATACACTCTCTCGGGTGAGCAGCGACCGGATGCTGGCTGAGATTGAGCGTCTACGCGCCGATTTTGAGCGCGAGCCCCGCTCCACTGCGTTGCGCCTGGCTCAACGATTGTCCTGGCATTCGATGGAATTGTCGTTGATTGGCGAGCGCTCGCGCTCCGAGGAGTTGTGGGAAGAGGCGCTGGATGTTGCCCGCCTAGTACTGGATGACCCAACGCAGTTTGAGCTCACCGAACTCATCCGCATTAGCATCGGCACCGCGCGGTCGTTGATGCTGGCGGGCCGGGTGATCACCGCTTCCGAGATCCTCGACGAGGCCGAGGCGCACTATGACAAGCTCGCCTTGCTGGCCGTCTCGCCCACCATCACCTTGGCGTTGCGGGGCTCGATTCTGCATGCACGTGCGGACCTGCTGGAACACCGCGGCGAGTTTGCAGCCGCACTCGATGTCACCTGCGAGGCCACGCTCGAACTGCTTGCCGGTTCCGATGCGAACCCGCTGATTGTGCGCCAGATGATGCGCGAACCCCTGCGGTCGTTGGACCGCCTACTGGCCGCCACCGCGTAGGTTACGTACCCGCGCTCGCACCCGCGGCGTCGTCATCACGAGCACTAGCGCCGCCACCACCAGCCCAGTCGACAGTCGCGGCAACGCATCCACGCTCCATGCACCCACGACGGCAACCCCCACACGCGAACCCACTGCATTGCCGGTGTTGAACAGCACGGCGTACACCCCATTGCCAATGTCGGATGCCCACGGCGTGTGCCGCAAGGCCCAGTTCACCATCGCGGTGACCAGAATCGACCAGGCCAATCCCTGCAGCAGGAGCATGGCGATAAACACCGCCTGCGAGGTTCCACCCAGCCACAGTCCGGCGAACAGCACAACCAGAAGTGCCTCGCCGAGCACCACCAACTTGACCGGCCACCGGTCCAGGAAGCGCGCGATCATCCAGGTGGTGATCACGCCGGACGCCCCGGAGGTGGCCATGAGCAACGGCACGGTCCCGTCAGCAAAGCCGTAGCGATCCGTAGCCAGCGGCGCAATAAAGGTCCACGACAGCGCCATCGCGCCGGTGGACAGTGCCGTGACTGCCATGACGCGCCCAAAGCGTCGTATCGACGGGTATTCGCCCCGAATCACGGTGGACTGCACGGTGCGAAAGCTCGGCATGAGTACTGCCACCGTGGCCGCAAGTACGGCTCCACCCACAGCGAGCACCCAAAACGGTGCATGCCAGCCCACGTCGCGTCCCAGCCACGTCACGGCGGGCAGTCCCACCACACCTGCGGCCGACGCTCCCAGCATCAGGCGCGCGACGGAGCGTCCGCGTTGCGCCAGGGGGAACATGCCCGCGGCGGCCGGGGTGACCACCGCCCAGAACAGCGCGTGGGCTGCACCGGTAATTCCGCGCGCCACCAGTAGTTGCGTAAAGGAACCGGCCGTAGCGGCAACCAGGGCGCCGACGCTGAACAACAGTAGGGCGCCGACGATCACCCACCGACGAACAAACCGCGTGGTCAGCAGGGTCAGCGGCAGCGTGAACACCATCACCGCGATTGCAAAGACGGTGGCAGCAATGCCAATCTCGGATTCCTTGCGGCCTAGGTCATCCCCAATGGGCCCAAGGAGTCCCATAATCGCGCTTTCGTTGGAGCACACCAGGAACGCCGCGACCGCGAGCGCGACGAGCACCACAATGCCGCGGGCGCGGGAAACGGGCGCGTCGGCCTCACGGGTGGAGCTACTGTCGCGTCCACCGTTGTCGCCTCCACCGTCGCCGACGCCGTTGTGCTGGGTGGGGGCGCCGACGTCGGCAACCGGTACGACGTTGGTGTCGGGAATGAGAACTGGCTCGCCGGTCAGCGGCGCCGCGTAGGCGTGTAGGTGCGCTGATGCGGTGAGTCGGTCTGCGTCGGGCGTCATCGTGATCCTCGGGAGGCAAAGGGCCGGCGAACGGGTGTCGCCTCCGCTTTGACGTGGCGGTGATATGCGTGTGCACATACCCGCAGGTGCCGGTGTTCACCGCCGTGTCGAAACGTTTCGAGTCATTGTGGCATATGACCCGTGGCCTGACTAGGGGCGAGGGTCGTAACGACCGGTGGGATTCACCACACTCAGGACGGGAACGACGCGAGAAACTCGCGGATCTCGGCACGCGCCCGGTCGGCCGACAGTGGGCTGTAGTCCGGGTGAGTAGGAAAAGTAAAGAGGTGCGCCATGCCCGGGTAGCGGAAGACCTGCAATGCACCCGCGGGCGCGACCTGCTCCAACTCCTCGATGTCCTGCCACCGCACCCACGGATCATCCTGTGCAATGTGCACCTGCGCCCGCAATCGCGTCGGCCACGCCCGGTTAGCCAGCCAGTGAGGTGAAACGGCACCAAACATCAACACCGCGCCAGTAATCCCCGGCTCGGTGAAGGCCGCCAACTGGCTGACCGCAGCGCCCAGTGAAAATCCCATGACCACCACCGGAGCGTCTAGTGCGCGCGCCTCCATGCGCACCAGGTCTGCATATTCCGCAAGTTCACGCGAGTCAGCCCGTGCGACTCCTTCATCGAGTACCTCGTACACGTCGCCGCCATACAGATCCGGCGTGACAACCACGTGTCCCTCGCCGCGCAGCCAGTCCGCCCACGATTCGACGTTGCCCTCCAGACCGAGTGCGGAATGTGTCAACACCACCGCAGCCATGTCCGACACCTCCTTCGCGCCCCCTCGCGTTCCCTCCAGCAGTCTCGCACGCATGGCACGGGCATGCTCAGCGGGGAAGGGCTCAGGGCATGCGGAGTAGGCAACACGAATGCGAGCAATGCGGTGGTTACGCTAGGTGGCGGCGCTGGCCAGCGCCCACCGCACGTTGCGCCCGGCCACGCGGCCGGCAGAAAGCGAGGCCCCCGATGTTCACCGGACTGAACGAAGCGATCTGCCAGCAAGCCTGGGACGTCATCCAGCCGTCAATTCGCGAGGCGGCCGAGTCAGGGTTCATCAACGGCTTTCGTGGAGCTCTAGCCGTGGTCAGTCTCGACAAGCCCGACGGCAAGCCGATGTTCGTGGCCACCTTGGGCGAGGAGCCGGCCAACTACCCCGAATGGGCCGTCGCCAAAGCGCGCTTGGCCTACCGCACCCGTACCGACACGACCTCACTGCGCAACGACGTGGCACACCTGTACCGGCCCGGCGACATCAAATGGCCCGGCGGCATTTGGCGCGACGGGCTCGCCGTTGGGTTCTCCGGAGTTGAAGGCGAATACGACGTCATGATCGCCGAATGGTTCGTCTCCGCCGTCAAGGCGATTTGCCGCATTGCGTTCTACGGTCCAGAAGGTGAGGGCGAACAGCCCACGCCCTACTTGGGCCGGGAGCAATAGGCCAGCTCCCGCGTCGGCCAGCCGCAGCGTTTAGTTAGGCGCCGCGTCGGCCGCTTAAGCGTCGGCCAAAATGCCCTCAAGCCGCACGTACGAGGTCTCCATTCCATCGGTCATGCCGGTGGCAAGGACGGTGTCGCGCTGCTGGGCGCTCGCGTAGGTGATGACAATGACGAGCAGCGTGCCATGGGGGTGCGGCGTGAGCGTCATCTCGTTCACGGTGCCGGGGAAGTCGGTGCCGATCATCCGCTCGGTGGTGACCTCACGGACGTTCTCGATCTGTTCGAGCACCTCGCCCTCAAAGCCAAAGCGTCCCTCGCCGGCCTGGTGTGACTCCCATTCGTAACGGTACGAATCGCCCACCCCGGCAGGCACGTCGCACACGGGCATCGTCCAACCGTCGGGGCCAAGGAGCCACCGCTGCAGCAGCTGCGGGTCGTGGTGGGCGCGCCACACCTGCGCCGCGGTGCCGCGAATGATGCGGCTGACGCGGATCGTGGTGTCGGAAAGAATCTGCACCTCGGTATCGCGGCCCGCCGCAAAGGATGCGAGGTCCGCAACCACGGCGTCGATCTGGGACATTGCGGAGCGCATGCCTTCTTCCATGCCCATGGAAATCACCTGTTCCATTGCCTCTAAGGAAGGGAAAGTGGTGACGTCGGTGAGGCGGCTGCCGGTGGGCGTGGACTCAAAGGTGAAGGTCATGCGCATATGCGGCATGGTCTCGTTGGGGGTGCCGTCCTCGTTGGCGAAGCCGTCAACAACTGCGAATGACCTACCCGGGTCCACACTCGCGAACTCCCAAAATCCGCTGGAGCGCTCGCCGCTTGGCCCCGTCATCACGTAGTGGCTGCGCCCGCCCGGGGTCATGTCATGGCGCAAGAAGGTCGCGGGCCACTCGACCGGGCCCCAGAATCGCTCGATCTGGCGTGGGTCCGCGTAGGCCTCCCAGAGGCGCTCAACCGGCACCGGGAAGTCGGCGATCACGGTCATCGTGAGGGTGTGCGGGTCTTTTGTGACGGACGTGACGGGCATGGGGGTGCCTTTCAATCGGGGCGTTGTGTGCCTGGGCGTGGGTCCTCGGCGAGCAGTGCGTCGAGCCTGTCGATGCGTGCCCGCCATAGCTGTTCGAACTGGTCGAGTAGTGCGTGGGCGCGGCGGATTGTGGCCGGGTTGCCGCACACCATTCGCTCGCGGCCGCTGGGGTGTTTGGTCACAAGTCCGGCGCTCTCGAGGACCGCGACGTGCTTTTGGACTGCGGCAAACGACATGTCGTAGGCCGCGGCGAGTTCGGACACCGACGCTTCACCTACAAGGGTGCGGCGCACGATGTCCCGGCGTGTTGCGTCGGCGAGGGCCCGGAAGATCCGGTCCACCTCGTCGTCTGTCAACTCAGTTTCTACAACCATTTGGTTGTACGTTACGCCTGGGATGGTGGCGCGTCAACAGGAAGCCGCCGACGCTGGGGCTGGCTTTGCTATGCGCCGCCACGGGCCGCGAGGAGTTCTTCGACGACGAGCGCGACTCCGTCGTCGTCCACTGATGCCGTGCGGTGCGTTGCTACGGCCAGCACGGAAGGGTGCGCGTTTGCTACCGCATAGGACGTGCCCGCCCACCGCAGCATCGGAACATCATTGGGTGCGTCACCAAAGGCGATCACGTCACGGGCCGCGACACCCAGGCGGCTCGCCACGTGCTGCAGGCCCGACGCCTTATCAACCCCCAACGGCGCAAACTCCAACAGGGGAAGCTGGGCGTTCGAATGCGACGGCTCCAGCAGGTGCCCTACGGCAGCCTGAGCAACGGCCAGCATCGCATCGGCGTCGCCGTCAGGTACCGTCGCCAACAACTTGATGGTCGAGTGGTCGCGCGTGGCGGCAAGCTCCTCCAACCGCCCAACCCCTCGCCCGGTCAGGCCGCGCTCTGAGCCCGGAAACTCCGGCTCCAGCGCCAGGCCCGTGACGGTCTCCACCGCAAAGACGATGCCGGGCAGGGCTTCACGCAGGATCGCCGCCGCCTCGTACAACGGTTCGGCGGCGATGTCGTCCACCTCAAGAACCTGACGCGAGCGCAAATCAAAGTGCACCGCACCGTTGGCACATACGGCCAGACCGTCCATGTTGGCCTGATCCGCAACGTCGGCCAGCCAGCGCGGCGGGCGTGCGGTCACCAGCACCAGGGGAATCCCCGCATCGGCCAATGAGGCTAGCGCGCGCTTGGTCCGCTCCGACATCACGCCCGACCTGGGCAGGATCGTGCCGTCAATGTCGGTCGCCACAAGAGTCACCCGGCCAGCGTACGGGCAAGCATCCAGGACCCCACGCCCCACTCCCTGGCAGTGCGCCTGGGCCGGTTTATGGCAAAAACCGGCCCAGGCGCACTGCCAGGAGGATGGGGGCTGGGGGCTGGGGGCTGGGGGCTGGGGCATAGGTCCCAGCGCGGGACTTCAGTCCATTACTCGGTCCTGGGACGCACCACTACCGTCAACGTAGATATTCATTCCCAAATAGCAACAGCGCCCAGGCCACTGTCCCGCGGTCCCCACCGCGCCTCGGCGCCGACGATGACGTCGGAGGTAGTGACGTGGCACAAGACAAGGGCGCTGGCCGGATCCAAGTGACGGTGAACGACCGCGTAATGGAGGTCGACGCAGGCACCAACATCCTGCAATCGTTGCGTCAAGCAGGCGTTGACATCCCATCGCTGTGCCATGACGTGCGCCTCAAGCGCTCCAACGGCAGCTGCGGCCTGTGCGTGGTGGAGGTCGGTGAGGACACCCCGCGCGACGTGAAGGCATGCGTGACCCCCATCACCGAGGGCATGGTGATCAACACCCACACCGAGCGCCTGGAGGAGTACCGCAAGGTGCGCCTGGAGCAGCTGCTGTGCGACCACAACGCGGACTGCGTGGCCCCATGTGTGCAAACCTGCCCCGCGAACATTGACATCCAGACCTACCTGCAGCACGTGGCAGACGGCAACTTCGAGGCCGCAATCCGCGTCATCAAGGACCGCAACCCCTTCCCCTCAGCCTGTGGACGCGTGTGCCCCCACACCTGTGAGGACGCCTGCCGGCGCAACCTGGTGGACGAGCCGGTGGCCATCAACTACGTCAAGCGTTTTGCCGCAGACTGGGACATGGCGCGCAAGGAACCGTGGCGTCCGCTGGTGGCACAGCCCACCGGCAAGCGCATTGCGGTGGTCGGATCCGGCCCCGCGGGTCTGAGCGCCGCCAACTATCTGGCAATCGCCGGCCACGGCGTCACCGTATTTGAGAGCCAGCCAGAGCCGGGCGGCATGATGCGCTACGGCATCCCCGAATACCGCCTGCCCAAGGCCACGCTGGACAAAGAGATCGACCTGATCGAAGCCCTGGGCGTGACCATCGTGTGCAACAAGGCGCTGGGTACCCACCTGCAGCTCGAAGATCTCAAGCGCGACTTTGACGCCGTGTTCCTAGCAATCGGCTCGTGGCGAGCCACCCCGCTGGGCATTGACGGCGACAACGTCGAAGGCGTCGAGCTCGGCATCGACTACCTGCGTCACGTGATCAAGGGCAACGACGCATCCAACGAAGGCCTGGACGTGCTGGTGATTGGTGGCGGCAACACCGCGATCGACTGTGCCCGCACCGCGCTTCGCAAGGGGGCCGCATCGGTCAAGCTGGTCTACCGCCGCACGCGCGAAGAGATGCCTGCCCAAGCCATCGAGGTAGAGGAGGCCCTGCGCGAAGGCGTGGAGATGGTCTTCCTGGCCGCTCCGCAATCCATTTCTGTGGCCGACGCGGGACGCAAGCAGTTGCACTGCATGCGGATGGAACTGGGCGAACCTGACCGGTCCGGCCGGCGTCGTCCTGTTCCGGTAGAAGGGTCGAACTTTGTGATCGACGCCGACCTCATCATTGGCGCAATCGGTCAGAACACCGATACCGGGTTCCTGTACAACGACCTGCCGGTGCGTTTGGACAAGTGGGGCAACGTCGACATTGACGGTCACACGATGCTGACCAGCGAAACGAAGATCTTTGCCGGGGGCGACTGCGTGACCGGCCCGGCAACAGTGATCCAGGCGATTGCCGCTGGACGACGCACCGCGAACGCGATCGACGAATACGTCACGGTGGGCTACATCAAACCCAGCCACGAGGACTACGCCTGCTCGCGCGGCACCTTGGAGGACGTACCGCAAGCCGAATTTGAGGTGATCCCTCACCTGGCGCGTACTCACATGAATGAACTTGACCTGGACGCCCGTTTGAACGGCTTCCCGGAGGTGGAGCTGGGGCTGACGGAAGAGCAGGTGCGTGCGGAAGCATCCCGCTGCCTCACCTGTGGCTGCTCGGCACAAAACCGCTGCATGCTACGCACCCAAGCCACCGGTCACCAGGTCACCTTTGAGCCGACGCTGCACGTGCGTCCGCGCACGCCGATTGTGCGCGACCATCCGTTCATCATCCGCGACCAAAACAAGTGCATCTCGTGTGGACTGTGCGTGGCCGCCTGCTCGGAGCTGATGGGGCCAGGCGTGCTGGCCTTCCAGTACCGCAGCGGCCAACTGCAGGTGTGCACCTCCACAGGTGAGCCGCTGAGCATGACCGACTGCGTCTCGTGTGGCCAATGCGTGCGCGCCTGCCCCACCGGCGCCCTCGACTACCAGCGTGAACGCGGTGACGTGTTTACCGCGATCAACGACCCGTCCAAGGTGGTGGTGGGCTTTGTGGCCCCCGCCGTCCGTGCGCACATTGCCAAGGAGTACGGCCTCACCCACGCGGAGGCGGCACCGTTTATTGCGGGCATGATGCGCAAGGTGGGCTTTGACAAGGTCTTCGACTTTGTCTTCGCCGCGGACCTAACCATCATGGAGGAGACCACCGAACTGTTCGGCCGTCTCAACGGCGATGCGCCCCTACCGCTGTACACCTCCTGCTGCCCCGGCTGGGTCAACTATGCGGAACGACGCTACCCAGGCATGATTCCGCACCTGTCCAGCTGCAAGTCGCCGCAGCAGATGATGGGAGCCACGGTGAAGAAGCACTTCGCCTCGCGTGCCGGAATCTCGCTGGACGACCTCTACACCGTGTCGATCGTGCCGTGCATGGCCAAGAAGGCCGAGGCCGCGCGACCGGAGTTCGCCCCCGACGGCCTACGTGACGTCGACGCCGTCATCACCACCACCGAGTTCTTGGAAATGGTGCAGATGCTACGCCTGGAAAAGGATGAGATTGTCCCGTCGGAGTTCGACGAGCCCTACAAGCAGGTTGCCGGTGCTGGTGTGCTGTTTGGCGCCTCGGGGGGTGTGGCAGAGGCGGCCACCCGCATGGCGGTGGAACGGCTCACGGGCGAGTCGCTACGTGAACGCCTGGACTTTGAGCCCGTTGAAGGATTCGAGGGCGTGAAGGTGGCCACAGTGGAAGCCCCCGGACGCACCCTGCGCATTGCCGCCATCTCCGGTCTGGGTAACGCCGACGCGGTGATCCGGCGTCTGCTGGACGGCGACGACATGGGCTTTGACCTGGTGGAGATCATGGCCTGCCCTGGAGGCTGCATTAACGGCGCCGGTCACCCCAAGCCGCAGCATCAAGGCGAGAGCCACCTGCGCGAGATGGTGCTGTCCAACATTGACCACGAGGCCGCCGTCAAGGACTCCCAGCAAAATCCCGACATTTTGCGCCTCTACGAGGACTTCTATGGCGAACCCAACTCGCATCTGGCCCACGAGTTGCTCCACACCACCTACACGCCGCTGCGCGGCAACCTGATCCCCATTTCGGAGGTACACCATGCCTGAGTCCCGCCGTCACGTCCGCGGAACTCGCCGCGCCGTCATCGCCCTGGCCGCCATCGCCATCGCCACGCTGGCGGGGTGCTCGTCGAGCGACCCAGCCGCTCCGGCGTCGTCCACACCCACGCCAGCCGCGGTCGTCACGCCAACTCCGGAGGCCACACCCGTCACGGTCACCATCGCCTCTTTGAAGGGCCCCACCACGATGGGTCTGGTGGGTCTGATGGACCAGGTCGCCTCTGGAACGGCCGCCGAGGACTACCAGGTGACCATGTATGGCGCGCCCGACGAGGTGGTTCCGTTGCTCGCCCAAGGCACTGTAGACATCGCCTTGATTCCGGCGAACCTGGCCGCCGTGCTGTACAACAAGACGGCAGGAACGGATGCGCAGCTGTCGGTGTTGGCAATCAACACCCTCGGCGTACTCAACATTGTCGAAAACGGTGACACGGTCCACTCACTGGCAGACCTGCGTGGGCACACCATACTCACCACCGGTAAGGGCTCTTCGCCCGAGTACGTGCTGAACTACCTGCTCACCCAGGCGGGGCTCACGCCAGGCGAGGACGTCACTGTCGAATACCTGTCTGAACACTCCGAGGTGTTGGCGCGCTTGACGACGACGCCGGGTGCCGTGGGCATGTTGCCGCAGCCGTTCGCCACCGTGGGTTTGGCCAAGAGCGCTGACCTGCGCGTGGCGTTGGACCTGACCACCGAATGGGACAAGGTCTCGCCGTCCTCGCAGCTGATCACGGGCGTCGTGGTGGTGCGTAACGCATTCGCGGCCGAACACCCCGAGGCGGTCGCCCAGTTCATGACGGACTATGCCGCGTCCACGCAATGGGTGAACGCGAACCCGGCCGACGCTGCCCCGCTGATTGTGGACGCCGGAATTGTGCCCGAGGCGGCACTAGCCCAGAAGGTCATTCCGCTGTGTTACATCACCTTCATTTCCGCAACGCAAATGAAGGATGCACTCAGCGGCTACCTGCAGGTGTTGTTCGACGCGGATGCCGCGTCGGTGGGTGGAAGCATGCCGGGAGATGACTTCTACTACGCAGGCTGAGGCGCGCGGGCGCACGCGGGGGCGTGCGTTCGGCCTCGGCGCGCTCGCCGTCGTCTTCTGGTTTGCGGTGTGGCACATCGCGGCCGTGATGGTGGGGCGTGACTTCCTGCTGGCATCCCCTTGGCAGGTGGTGCGCCGCCTGATCCAGTTGCTGCCCACGGCGTCGTTCTGGTCGACCGTTGGCTGGTCACTGGCGCGCATCGGCGTGGGCTTTGCGGCGGCGGCCGTTGTCGGTGCAGTCCTTGCGGCTACGGCAACGGCATCCTCGGTGGTCCGGGCGCTGTTGGCGCCCGCAATTGCCGCGATCCGCTCAGCCCCGGTGGTGAGCTTCATCATCTTGTTGCTGCTGTGGACAGACTCGTCGCGTCTGCCAGCGTTGACGGCGTTTTTGATGGTGTTGCCGGTGACGTATGCGACTTTGTGGCAGGGGTTTGCGCAACGTGACGTGCAGCTGGCGCACATGGCGCACGTGTTCGCGGTGCCATGGCTGCGCCGACTGTGGGCCATTGACGTGCCCGCGCTGGCGCCCTACGCAATGGCGGCATGCCGCTCTGGAGTGGGACTGGCGTGGAAGGCCGGCATTGCGGCCGAGGTGATTGGGGTGGCTCGCGGCAGCATCGGTGAGCAGATGTACCAGGCCAAAGTGTTCTTGGAGTCGGCGGATCTGTTTGCGTGGACGGCGGTGGTGGTGACCGCGTCGGTGGTGTGCGAGCGTGTGGTGCTGTGGGCGTTGGGCATGCTGCCGGGAGTGCGGCGGGGGGCGCAGTCGGGAACACGGCGGGCGGTGGCGCCATGAATGACGACGTCGTGCGCCTGGAGGCGGTCAGCAAGAGTTTTGCTGGGCGGACCGTGTTTGAGGGGGTGGACTTCGCCGTGAAACGTGGCGAGGTGGTGGCCGTGGCGGGAGCAAACGGAAGTGGCAAGACCACGCTGGGGCGCATCGTGCTGGGGCTGGAACGCGCCTGCGCGGGGCAGGTGTGGCGCGCTCCCGGGCTGACGAGGGCGGCCGTGTTCCAAGAGGACCGCCTGTGCATGCATATGAGCGCCGTGGACAACGTGCGTCTGGTGATGTCACGGCGCCGTGGCAGGGCCGCTGCAGTTCACCTGCGGGCTGTCGGAATCGTGGACGAGGACCTGCATCGTCCGGTTCACGAACTGTCGGGAGGTCAGCGTCGTCGCGTGGCAATTGCACGGGCACTGGCAGCCGCGGCACAGCTGGTCGTCCTCGACGAGCCATTCACCGGCATCGATGTGGCATCCCAGCCGGCCCTGGTCGAGGTGCTGCGCGAGGGGCTGGGCGGCTCCAGCGTCGTCCTCATTTCGCATGAGCCCACCGTGCTGGCGCTCGCTACCCGAACGTTGCGCCTCGACCCTCCCAAGGCACCCAGGAATGCGCAGACCACCTCATACCGTTAACAGCAGCGAATGAACAAGACCTTCAGCTCCCTGGCCATCTACAACTATCGCCTGTGGTTTGCGGGTGCACTGGTGTCGAACGTGGGCACCTGGATGCAACGCGTTGCCCAGGACTGGTTGGTCCTTGCTGTACTCACGCACAACTCGTCAACCGCCGTAGGAATCACCACCGGCTTGCAGTTTGTCCCGTACTTGCTGCTGGGTCCTTTCACTGGCGTCATCGCCGACCGTGTCGATCACCGCAAACTTCTACTGGCAACCCAAGCGGGGATGGGTGTGCTGGGGTTGGGCCTGGGCGCACTCGTGCTCACTGACACCGCCCACCTGTTCCACGTGTACGCCTTTGCGTTTGCGCTCGGCGTGGTCAGCGCGTTCGACGCGCCCGTGCGCCAAACCTTTGTTGGCGACCTGGTGCCACGCAGCAAACTTGCCAACGCCGTCGGCCTGAACTCGGCCTCGTTCAACGCCGCCCGCCTGATCGGCCCGGGTCTGGCCGGTCTGTTGATCGGCTGGATCGGCTCCGGCTGGGTGTTCATGCTCAACGGCGCCACCTTCATTAGCACCATCGTGGCCATCATGCTGATGCGCCCGGCCGAGTTCCACGAACAGCAACGCGCGCCCCGCTCACCGGGCCAAGTGCTCGATGCGCTGCGGTACGTGCGAAGCAGGCGTGACCTGATGATCATCTTTGTGGTGGTGGCCGTGGTGTCGATGCTGGGCCTGAACTTCCAGCTCACGTCGGCGATCATGGCCCGGGTGGAGTTCGGACGCGGGCCTGAGGAGTACGGAATCCTCGGCTCGATTCTGGCCATCGGTTCACTGGCCGGGGCGATCCTGGCTGCGCGGCGCACCAATCCCTCCGCTCGGCTGGTGGTGGCGTCGGCGGCCGGCTTTGGCATCGCGGCTTCCGCCATGGCGCTGATGCCCACGTTCTGGTCGTATGCGATTTCTGGGATCCCGGTGGGATTCTTCGCGCTGACCATGCTGACCACATCGAATGCGACCGTTCAAACCACCACCGCACCCAACATGCGCGGCCGCGTGATGGCGCTGTACATGATGGTGCTCATGGGGGCCACACCGATCGGTTCGCCCTTGGTGGGGTGGATCGGCGAACACTGGGGGCCGCGCCTAGCCGTGGGTGTGGGTTCGGTATCGGCACTCCTGGTGGCGGCAGCCGTGGTGGGCAACGCCGTGGCCCACAAGAGGTTGGATGTGGCCTTGTCGCCGCGTCGTCCGTTCGTACGCTTTACGTCGCTGGGTGACGTGCAATACCCCGACGATTAACGCCCACGCTGTTCGTGGCCTGCACGTCGCGCGCGCCAGCCCGGATGGAGCGCTAACGTGTGCCCATGACCGCGCAGAACTTCCTTGTCCGCCAGCGCATCACGCTGGGTGTTAACCGTTACGAGATTTGGACGGTGGATGGCGCCTGGAATCCGGTGTCAATGCTCGGTTTTGCTCAGCAGAAGCGCTTCGCATTGCGTGAGCAGGTCACGTTCTACACCGACGACTCCAAGACTCAGGTGCTGTTCTCGTTTAAGGCCCGCAACGTCCTGGACGTGAAGTCGGTGGTGGATGTGTTCGACGAGCGCGACCAGGTGATTGGCACGTTCGCCAAGGACTGGAAGGCGTCATTGCTGAACTCCACCTGGAACTTGGAGCAGCCGGGGCTGCCGGCCGCGCGCGGGCAGGAGAAGTCGCAGGCATATGCCGTGTTGCGTCGCTTCACGGACCTGGGGTTTATCCCCTACGACTTTGTGTTCAAGGCCGGCGAGCGTGAGGTCATGGACATCACCCGCAAGTGGGGTCTGCGCGACACCTACCGCTGCACGGTGTTGGCCGGCGAGTACGACTCGCGCCTGCTGCAGGCCATTGCTGTGGCGATGGACGCGCTGCAAAACCGCTAAGGGGTACCCACCGGGGCGTCGTCCCTGACCAGGCCACCCGTCCGCCACAATGGCACCATGACCGAAATCGTGGCGATTCACAACGACGTGTGGCAGGTCGGGCTGTTGCCCACAACAGGCGGCTCGGTCGCCTACGGACGGGTGCGCATCGGCGACGCGTGGGTGGACGTGCTGCGCCCCACCCCAGCCCAGTCATTGGCCGACGCGTGGGCGAGTGCATCGTTCCCGCTGGTTCCGTGGTCCAACCGGATCCGCGCGGGGGTTTTCGACTGGGCCGGCCAGACGCATCGTCTGCGCGTGAACTTTGCGGACGGTACCGCGATTCACGGCACCGCGTTGGAGTTCCCGTGGACGGTGGTGGAGCAATCTGACACGGCAGTTGTGATGGAGTTCTCGTGCGGCGCCGTGGCAGGAGTGAACTGGCCATGGGCGTTCACCACGCGGTTCGGTTACGCGCTGGAGGGCGACCGTTTCACCTGGCACATGTCCATCACCAATGATGATGCAGTGGCGTTCCCAGCAGGGTTTGGCCACCACCCGTACTTTGTGCGCGAGTTGGGCGTGGGTTCGCCGGTGCGCCTGCAACTCAACTGCGACAGCGTCTATCCGGCCGTTGGGTGTTTGCCAACGGGGGATGCGCAGCCTGTGGATGCGCGTGTGGACTTCCGGCAGCTGCGCCCGTTGGGTGAGGAGTTTGTGGACGACTGTTTTGCCGGGCGTTCCTCGTCGACACTGGCGACATTGGACTATGCCGATGCCGTCACCGTTGCCATCGAGGCGGACGCACTGCTCGAGCATGCGGTGGTTTACATCCCCCAGGGTGAAGAGTTCTTTGCTGTCGAGCCGGTATCGAACGTCAACGATGGATTTAACCGTGCCGATGCTGGCGCATCCGGAACGGGCGTGTTTGTCGTGGAGCCGGGGCAGACGTGTTCGGCCTCATTTGCGCTGATCGCCCAGCCGCATGAGGCCCCGCGCACCTGACACTAAGATGGTGCGCACGCGGGTGTAGTTCAATGGTAGAACTTCAGCTTCCCAAGCTGACAGCGCGGGTTCGATTCCCGTCACCCGCTCCAATCCAGCTCCAGCCCCACCTCCAGCTCCAGCCCCACCTCCAGCTCCAGCCCCACCTCCAGCTCCCTGGCAGTGCCTCAGGGCCGCTTTCGGGCCGAAAGCGGCCCTGAGGCACTGCCGGAGTGGGGGGTGGGGGCTAGTGGTGTGCGCCGCCGGTGGCGGCGTAGACCACGGCAACTCCGATGGCGGCGGCGCCAACGCACACCAGCGTGGTCCCCAGCGCATTCAGGAGCGCAAGGCGCCAGTGCCGCGTCTCAATCAGGCGCACCGTGTCAGCCATGGCTGTCGAAAAGGTGGTGTACCCGCCGCAGAACCCCGTGGCAGCAACGGCGACAGCATGGTTGCTCATCGACGCATCACCACCCCCGTGGAACAGCGCCACGCCAGTGATCACGCCGATCACCAACGAGCCAGACACATTCACCACCACGGTTGCCAGCGGGAAGACGCGCGTCCACCGGGTACGCACCAAGCCGTCAACCACAAAACGGGCTGCCGCCCCCACACCGCCGGCGGCCCCCACGGCCAGCACCATCCACCAGCTCATGACACACTCCGGTGGCGCGCCGCCAGTGCTACCCCTGCCAGGCACAAGGCCACGCCTGCAACCAGGCTGACTGCGGTGTAGGCCACGGCTACCCCGAGCCGCCCCTGGGCGATCAAGCGCTCCACCTCAATGGCCAGCGAACTAAACGTGGTGAATCCGCCCAGAACACCGGTGCCCAACGCAAGCCGTAGCCGCAGTTCGCGCGGCCCTTGCACCGCATGCCTGGCTAGCGCTTCCAGGAGCCACCCCAGCGCGAATGCGCCACACAGGTTGGCCGTCAAAGTTGCCAGCGGCCAACCACCCGCCGGGGTGATGGCGTGGGCAAGGGCGTAGCGGCCCGCGGTGCCAACCATGCCACCGGCAGCCACCAGGACTATCAGGGATAGCTGGCGATACGGCGGCTGATCCATGGCCTAGCGACCCGATCCACGCACCGGTACGGTGAGGTCCCCGGCGGGATCCATGACGGTGCACGTAATCGCCCGGTTGCCGTCCTGCCACGTCTGTTGGGTTGGCGTGAAGATATCCATATAGAGCGACGAACTGGCGTAGTCCGTGCCCACGTAGGGGGCAAAGCCCGCGTAACACAGGTCTGAGGACTCGATCACGAGCGCGTCGGCATCAAAGCCGGTGGCGGCGGAGCGGGTTTGCAAGAACACCTCGCCGTAGTGCGCCTGCGTACATGGCACGACGCTGTAGCCGCTAATCACATACGAGCCGTCAGCATCAGTTTGCGCGTCACTGTAGGGATCTGCGAAGCACGTGCCCGGGGCCATGTCGGAGGCGGCGACCGGTGCCGCAGCCTCCGGCGGTGTTGCCGACGCGCTCGGAGCGTGTGCCGATGGTGTGGGGCTGGTCGTTACCCCAGCGGGTGGCGATACAACAGGGACCTCGGGCAACGGGTTGACCGTTGCATTCCGGTGAGGTGAAAAGAATGCGCGTCCCACCCAGGCCCCCACCGCCACCAGGACCAGTAGGCCCACCACCGCACCGACGATGGTCCATGGGCGACGGCCGGAACGAGAAGGCGCCCCCGGTGACCCGTCACCGGAGTGGTCACGGACTGTGCCGTAGCCGTAAGCGCTCACATGTGCGGTATCGGCTCCAGGGTCGGGCACGCCCTGGTGGTCGCCTATCGACATGCTGCCCTCTCACTTGCGCTTGGCGCCCATGGTATGCGGCGTTGGCGGGTCTGGGCACTTGCCGTGGGCGTGTCGGTGCGTGGGCGTGTCGGTGCCGCGCATCCTGAGTCCCCGCCCGTAGCGTTGAGCTCGCTGCGACGCGGTCCCGTACGCGTCCAGCACAGTACATGCCCCCCGGAGTAAGCGTCTGGGGGGCTTTGCTGTCCCACAGGCCAAAGGCACAAAGACAGGCGAAGGGCCCCTCGAAGTAAGCGTTCGAGGGGCCCCTGCCATGACGTCGAGTTCTCGGCCCGGTCCCAAGGGACCAGCCCGACAGCCGTAATTGACGATGCGGCGCTCGCCACCTCTACGAGGCAGCGACCTCTCGGTCGACGCTGCGGGCCCGCCCAGTCCATGTGCCGTCACCCACAGGCCTCGCGCCATCCGAAGAGGGCCCTCAGCGTGGACTGCCGTTGTCCGCTACGCCCGGAATGAACCCCTCCACCATGCTGGACTTTGGCCCACGCCAACTGGCGTGAGACCCATCCCGCACCTTGGGAAAACCCGCGGTCTGGTGGAAGTTTTCCTTCCGATGTGCATAGGTCTACTGCCCTTGTCGAGGCCGCGCAACCCCACAGAGAGACCAATTTCTATCCACTTTGTCTCAACATAGTTATCCACCGCAGTGGCAGGCATTTTGGGCTCCGTACACACCCCTGTGGATGAAATTTGTGGATTCGTGCTAGCGAGCATCCTCGTCGCGCGCGTTGAGCCGGGCCAGCATCTCGTTATAGGCCGCCTGCTGGGCGTCGCCGCTGCGTTCTTCGGCCCGATCCCGCCGTATTGCCGTGCGCGCGTCGGCACGCTTCCACGCCACCAGCACTGCCACCGCCAGCACCAGCACGGGAATCTCCCCCAGTCCCCACGCAATAGCTCCACCCATCTGCTGATCGGTGATCGCGTCGGCTCCCCAGGTGCGGCCCATGAGCCCATACCAGCGCGGTGCTAGCAACACGTCGGAGCTGGTCAGCGACACCCCAAAGAACGCATGGAACGCCATGGTGGCAAACAGCAGCAGCACGCGTAGCGGATAGGCAGGCCGGGTCGGCCCGGGGTCTATGCCCACTAAGGCGTTCGCGAACAGGTATCCGGCAAGCGTGAAGTGCACCACCATCCACAGGTGGCCGGCATGGTTGCCCAACACAAAGGGGAAAATCTGTGTGTAGTAGAACGCCACCAACGAGCCAGCGAAAATCACGGCTGCAACCACCGGGTGGGCAAGGGTGCGCATCACACGCGATTCCACAATCACGCGCAACCATTCACGCGGTCCGCGCGTGCCATCGTGACGTACCGGCAGGGCCCGCAGCGCCAAGGTGACCGGCGCAGCCATCACGATCGGCAACGGAACGGCCATGGCCAGCAACATGTGTTCGAGCATGTGCCCCGAGAACGTCACCACGCCATAGACCGCAGGGGCGCCTTGAGTAATCCAGGCGATCAGCCCCATCCCGGCCAGGAAGCACACGGTGCGGTACCACGGCCACGCATCCCCACGGCAGTGCAGGCGGTGTACCCAGCGCAGGTACACCACACACAGCGACACGATGACAAGTGCGGAGATGATCTCCAGCCGCCACTGCGTCACCCAATGCAACGCGGTGGGCGCGGGCGGCAGGTCGTAGCCAGTGATAAGGAAGGCAGTCGTGGGCTGCTCCACCACCCGTGTAGTCCCCGGTGGGGCACTGCGCGACAGGAAGCCACCAATGCCGGCCACCACCGCAATGAGGGCAACATCCGCGCTGAAGATCCGCCAGAACCGGGCCTGCACCTGGACGTCACTCAGGCGTGGCATCGTCACCCGACGATGCCACACAGCCAGCGCCATCGCCGCCACCATCAAGGTGACCTTGGCCACCAACAGGCGCCCATACGTGCTGGTGACCAAGTCCCCCACGGACCCCACACGCAGTACGGCGTTCGCCACGCCGGACACGGTCAGTGTGATGGCCGCCCAAATTGCTACCCGGGACATCCGCATCACCGCGTCGCGCGCGTCGGCGCCAATGCTGCGCCGCGACAACGCAACCGCAGCGAGGACCCCTAACCACACCGCCGAGGCCGCGATATGGAGATACAGCGCAGATACCGCAAGGTGATGGTTAACCGCACCAGCGGCGTGCCCGGTCAGTGCCTGCGTTCCCAGCCCGTAAGCCACCGGCACCAGCGCCCACGCGCAGCCCGTGGCGGTGCGCGCCAGCGACACGGCCAGTGAGGTGACCACGGCTGCAACTACGTTCAGCGCATAGGCGCGACCCAAGTCGATGTCCGCAATGAAGCGCCACACTTGGGGGCCAAAGTCCGCATCCGCGGGACTAATCAGGGCGATCTGGGCGTAGGACGTTACAAGGAACACCGCCGCCGCGAGCGCCCACGCCACCGCGCCGACGCGTGCCATCAGTAACGCTCGTGCCGTAGCGGTGGGCCGTACCACCGTCATCACCACCACAAGCGGACCGACCGTTGCCGCGACGGACAGGTCGCGCACTATCGCGGCGATCGATACGGCCCAGGACATGCGTCCAGCCTACGTCGCAGGTGTGACACACATTGGCGTACCAGGCACAACAATCTGGTCGGAATACTTCACGCGCCTGAGGCGTACACTTACCCGGTCGCTACGGCTCACCCCTGCCTCGCGGCCATCCTTCCATCCGCCGCATTGACGCGAACTCCCGCCTTAGTGCTGTCCCCGGCCAGGAAAAGGACCATCCCCGTGACCGATGCTTCACCGACCCCTCTGCTGACCCGTCGCCAGATCAACCTCATCGTGGGTGGTCTGATGGTGGGAATGTTCTTGGGCGCCCTTGACCAGATGATTGTCGCCACGGCAATCCGTACCATCGGCGACGATCTGAACGGTCTGAGCGCGCAGGCGTGGGTGACCACTGCGTACCTGATCGCCTCCACCTTGTCCACGCCGCTGTACGGCAAGCTGTCGGACATCTTTGGCCGCAAGCCGCTGTACGTGTTCTCCATTAGCGCGTTTGCCGTGGGCTCGCTGCTGTGTGGAACGGTGTCGTCGATGTATGAACTGGCCGCCTACCGCGCTATCCAGGGGCTGGGTGCTGGTGGTCTGATGGCGCTGGCGCTGATCATTTTGGGCGACATGCTCTCGCCGCGTGAGCGCACCAAGTACCAGGCGTCGTTCTTTGTGGTGTTCGGGGTGGCCTCCGTGCTGGGTCCGGTGCTGGGTGGCTTCTTTGCCGACGCTGACTCATTGCTGGGCTTTGCCGGATGGCGCTGGATCTTCCTGCTGAACGTGCCGCTCGGTGTTGTCGCCTTGCTGGTCATCCTCAAGGTGCTGCACCTGCCGCAACTGCACAAGTCGGTGAAGATCGACTGGTGGGGTGTGGCCACCTTGGTGGTCGCGATCGTGCCGTTGCTGCTGGTGGTGGAGCAGGGTCGCACGTGGGGCTGGTCCTCGCCTGCCGTGATCGCCCTGACCGTGGTGGCCTTTGTTGGTATCGCTGGCTTTGTGTGGGCGGAAATCCAGGCGGGCGACGACGCTTTGCTGCCCCCGCGCATCTTCCGTAGCCGCACGGTGGGGATGTCCACGGGCCTGAACTTCATCATGGGCTTTGCGATGTTTGGTGGCATGGCCGGATTGCCGCTGTACACGCAGATCGCTAAGGGGATGTCGCCCACGGCCTCGGGTCTGGCGATGCTTCCCACCACGTTCGGCATCATGATGATGGCGGGCCTGTCCGCACGGGTGATTCACCAGACGGGCCGCTACCGGATGTTCCCGGTGGTGGGTACGGCACTGCTGGTGGTGGCGTGCGTGTACATGTCGACGCTGGAGGCGGATAGCCCGCTGTGGCACCTGTTCATTGGTGCCGGGGTGTTTGGGCTTGGCTTGGGCGGCGTGATGCAGCCCAACATGCTAGCCGTGCAGAACGCTGTCGAGCCACGCGACATGGGTGCAGGGTCGGCATCGGTCATGTTCTTCCGCCAGGTGGGCGGCTCGCTCGGTACGGCAGTGTTCTTGTCGATTCTGTTCAGCTCCGTGCAGGCGGACATTGGCAAGGAGATTGCCACCGCCGCACAGACCCCTGCCTTCCAGCAGGTGATGGAGGACCCAGCCACGCTCGACAACCCCACGAATGCGGCCGTGATTGACGTCATCAACTCCGGCTCGTTGGATGCCGCCGGTGACGCGGGACTGTCCGTGGATGACACGTCCTTCATGGAGCAGTTGGATCCGGTGTTGGCGGAGCCGTTCCGTGCCGGGTTCTCCGACGCGATCACCCGGGTGCTGTTCATCTCCGGTCTCATTGCACTCGGTGGCGTGCTGTTTGCGCTGCTAGTTCCGCATGTGCCGCTGCGAGAGAAGTCTGGCCTGGAGACGTTGCGTGAGGAACAAGCCGGGGTTGACGTCACGCCGATGGTTTGACCTGTCTAGGCTCCCGTTCGCTCCTCGAGCCCCGCTGGTGTCACCGCCTCTCGATACAGTAGCCCCCAACAGATCGCGTCCCTCACGCGTCGGCTCGACGACCTCGTTGTCGACCTCGTCAATCGACACGGCATACCTCGGACGGCGGAATCGGGCGTGACGTTCTGCATGCGCGGGGTAGACGGCCCTGCCCTCGCCACGAGGCAGCGGCGCCACTCACGGATGCTGCAGGCGGCAGACCACTACGCCTCCTTCACCAGGCGCAGACTCGAGGTTCCCCGCGAAGCCAACGAGCGGGCAGAGAAGGTGATGGCTGGTCTGATGGAGACGCTCGACGGGCCACACTCGTACGAGTGCGGCGTGTGGAGTCCCCGGTAACGCACGACAGCCCCCGCATTGCGGGGGCTGAAGGCGGCTGTAGGCGGCACCTTGGTGCGGCCGACAAGAACAACCTAATCGAGGTATGAAGTTTCCACAATCCCCGATGCGCAAGGCGAGCGTTCTGCAACTGAAGTCGCTCACCGTTCACGATTGTCACGAGCGCGAATTGCCTAGGCTGGAGGCATGAGCTCCGCTGGTCTCGACGCCGCCCAAGCAAAGATGAATGCGGCTGGCGTCAGCCAGGCCGCGATTGACGTCTTCAGTCACTATTACGGCGAACTTGAGGTAGGGGCCACAGGACTCATCGCGGAGGCTGATATTGAACCCCTGCTGAGCCCGCCGCACTGTGCCGACGTGGACGTCTACCCGGACGCTGCGCGGGAAGCCCTGGCACGCACGGCCATCATCAAGCTCAACGGCGGTTTAGGCACCTCGATGGGGATGGACCGGGCCAAGTCGTTGCTGGCCGTACACGATGGAGCATCCTTTCTCGATCTGACGGTGCGCCAGGTGCAGGCGGCGCGCCGTCTCACGGGTGCCGCGCTGCCGTTGGTGCTGATGAACTCGTTCCGTACCAGCGCCGACACCGTGGCCGCGCTTGCTCCCTACCCGGACATTGCAGTTCCTGGCGTGGCGCTGGAGTTCCTCCAGCACAAGGAGCCCAAGCTCACAGCTGACACGTTGGAGCCGGTGAGCTGGCCGGCTGATCCTGAGCTGGAGTGGTGCCCGCCCGGCCACGGCGACATTTACCCCGCCGCACTGGCCTCAGGCATTTTGGATCAACTGTTGGCTGCCGGGATGCGCTACGCGATGGTGTCTAACTCGGACAACCTGGGTGCCGTGCCCGACGCTCGAATTGCCGGCTGGTTCGCCGCCTCGGGTGCGCCGTTCGCGGTGGAGGTGTGCCAGCGCACGGATGCGGATCGTAAGGGCGGGCACCTGGCGCGCCGGCGTCGTGACGGCCGACTGGTGGTGCGGGAGAGCGCCCAAACGTCGCCGGCTGATATGGCTGCGTTCATGGATCCGGCCCGGCACGCCTACTTCAACACCAACACCTTGTGGTGGGATATTCGCGCGCTGCGCGATGAGCTGATGGCACGGGGTGGGGTGTTGGGGTTGCCGCTCATACGCAACCTCAAGACGGTCGATCCGGCCGATCCGGCCTCACCGGCGGTGGTGCAGTTGGAGACGGCAATGGCCGCCGCAGTGGAGGTGTTTGACCATGCGCAGGCCATTGAGGTGGATCGGGCGCGGTTTGTCCCGGTGAAGACCACCGCCGACTTGCTGGTGTTGCGTTCGGACGTCTATGAGTTTGGTGCTGATGGCCGGCCTCACGCGCGCACGCAAACGTTGCCTGTGGTCGATTTGGATCCCACCTACTACCGCACGATCGCGGACTTTGACGCACGCTTTGCGCAGGGTGTGCCCTCGTTGGTCGGGGCGCACCGCTTCACGGTGCGCGGGGATTGGACGTTTGGGCGGGACGTGAGTGTGCGTGGTGAGGCGTCGCTCATTGCGCACGACGCTGCCCCCCACCACGTTGCGGACCACACCGTGATCGACGGCGAGTTTGTTGGACATTCCTGAGGAAGGCCAGCGCTACCGGCCTCAGCTCTAGTGCGTGCGTGGGGTGTCGAGTGCATCCACTAAGTCGCTGATGGAGCATTCCAATGCTCCGGCAAGGTCGGCCAGGGTGGTCAGCCGTGGGTTTGCCGGAGTGCCCTTTGCCCGATCGCTGAGACCGGACTCAAGGAGTTGGTAGTGGTTGCGGCTGAGTCCGGCGCGTTCGGCGGCCTTCTCCTGGGTGATTCCGGCACGCTTGCGGAAGTGTTCGAGTCGGCTCGCCAGGGAGCGGGCTAGGGCCCACTCCAGCACCGACGGCTCCACCATGCGTACCAGGTTTTCGCACCGCTGGCACGATGTCTGCCTTGTCTACATGGCCCACGCGGGATGTGCCGGGGCCTACGCCGGATGCACCGGCCCTGGCGCACTGCTACGAGGGCAAAGGTGGCGGACTAACCCCAGACCAGCCCTTGAGCCGGGTCGTTCATTACCCGCGCCACATCGGCTAGGACGCGCGCACCAAGCTCACCGTCCACCAGGCGGTGGTCAAAGCTCAGCGCCAACTGCGTGACCCAACGCACTTGGATTTCTCCGTTGTGCACCCACGGCATCTGCCGGATCGCACCAAAGGCCAAGATCGCCGCCTCGCCGGGGTTGAGAATGGGCGTTCCCGTGTCGATGCCCAGCGCCCCCACGTTGGTGATGGTGATGGTGCCGTCGGCAAACGCACTGGGTGGGGTGCTAGCGGCACGAGCCGCCAGAGTGAGGTTTTGCAGTTCCGTGGCCAACGCGTGCAACGGCAGCCGGTGCGCGTCCTTAATGTTGGGCACAATCAGCCCGCGCGCCGTCGAGGCAGCAATGCCCAGGTTCACGTAGTGCTTGTAGACAATCTCCCGGTTCGCCTCGTCCCACGAGGCGTTGATCTCCGGGTGCCGACGCGCCGCCAACAGCAGCGCCTTGGCCACGATCAGCAACGGCGTGACCCGCACGTCTGCAAAGTCCTTGTCCACCTTGAGCTTGGCTACCAGGTCCATGGTGGCGGTGACATCGACCGTGTGGAACACCGTCACGTGCGGCGCCGTGAACGCGGATGTCGCCACGGCCTCAGCCGTGCGCTTGCGCACCGACTTCACCGGCACGCGCGTGGCACGTCCACCGTCAACCGAATACCCACTTTCCAGCCACGGCTGGTCGTCACCGGGGTAGGTCGCTAGCGTCTGCGGCGCGGTCTGGCGTGCCTGCTGTTCGACGTCTTCCCGCGTGACCAGTCCGCCCGGTCCCGACGGCGTCACCGTGGTCAGGTCCACACCCAGTTCCTTGGCCAACTTGCGCACCGGCGGCTTGGCGAGCACGGGGTAGGAGCCAACACCGCCCACCGGTTCGAGTGCGTCGACGCTGCGCGGACGACGCTGGGTTGCCCCGGCACGCACGCCGTACCCCACCAGGACGGGGGTGGGGGCGTCTGCCGCGTCCGACTGCGATGCGGACGATGCGGACGCTTGCACTGCGGACGTGGCAGCAGGTGCGGACGCAGCCGCCGTCGCGGCGGCGGGCGCTACTTCGGGTGCCGGTGTTGCAGGTGCGGCACCAGCGTCGGCCACACCAGCGTCGTCCGCAGTGGCAGACCCGGCGTCGGCACTGCCGGCACCCTCGGGCGCGGGCGGGCCGTCCGGGTCCGTGTCGAACACGCAGATCGGGGCGTGCGTGGCAACCGTGTCGCCCTCACTGACGAGGAGCTCCACCACCAGCCCATCCACCGGGCAGGGCAGCTCAACCAGGGACTTTGCGGTCTCAATCTCGACCAGTGGCTGGTTGACCTCAACACGGTCACCGACCGCCACCCTCCACGTGACAATGTCCGCCTCGGTGAGGCCTTCACCAGCGTCGGGCAACGGGAATGTCAGGAACTGGGGCATGGGGACTCCTACTGGGCCATGACGCGGTCAACAGCATCGAGGATGCGGTCCACCGTGGGTAGATAGTCGTGCTCGAACTTGGCGCCCGGGTAGGGCATGTGGAAGCCGCCCACACGCAGCACGGGTGCGTGGAGGTGATAGAACGCCTTCTCGCTGATGCGAGCGGCCAGCTCCGCTCCGGTACCAAACGCCGTGGGGGCCTCGTGAACCACCACGGCGCGGCCGGTGCGAGACACGGACTCCAACACGGTGTCCATGTCGAACGGAGAAATGGAGCGTAGGTCAATGACCTCCACCGAGACACCATCCTCGGCCGCAATTTGGGCCGACTGCAGGGCCACGCGCACGGACGGCCCATAGGCCAGCAGCGTCACATCCGTGCCGGGTGCTGCGATGCGCGCCTTGGACATCTCCGCCGTGGCCACGGACGCGCCGTCGGCAGCGGCCAGCTGGGTGGCCACGCGCTGCGTGTCCACTTCACCCTTGTCCCAGTAGCGCGCCTTGGGTTCCAGGAACAGCACCGGGTCAGGGCTGGCGATTGCCTGCTGGATGAGGTCGTATGCGTCCGACGGCGTGGCTGGGGAGACCAGGCGCAGGCCGGCGGTGTGCGCGAACAGTGCTTCGATGGATTCGGAGTGGTGTTCGACGGCGCCGATGCCACCGGCGAAGGGCACACGGATCACCACAGGCACCTCAATGCGGCCCTGGGTGCGGTAGTGCAACTTGGCCAGCTGGGTGGTGATCTGGTTGAACGCGGGGAAGATGAAGCCGTCGAACTGGATCTCCAGGACGGGCCGGTAGCCACGCATGGCCATACCGATGGCCGTGCCGACAATCCCCGATTCGGCCAGGGGCGTGTCGATGACGCGCTGGTCGCCAAAGTCCTTCCACAGTCCGTCGGTGACGCGGAAGACGCCGCCAAGCTGACCGATGTCTTCACCCATCAGCACGACCTTGGGGTCGCGTTCGAGCGCGGCACGTAGTCCGGCGTTGATCGCCCCGCCCAGCGTCATGGTGCTCGTGGTGGTAGTAGTCATCACTTCACCCCGCCGTCGGTAAAGGACGACTCGTAGCGGCTATACCAAGCCCGCTCTTCCTGCACCAGCGCATGAGGCTCAGCGTAGACGTGGTCGAACATCGACAGCACGGGGCCACGCTGCCAGCCCTTGACTGCTTCACGGGTGCGGCGGCCAAGGTCCTTTGCCTCGGCACGCACGCCGTCTTCGAACTCTTGGCTCAGTTCGCCCGCCTCGCGCAGGAACGTTTCCAGGCGTGCAATCGGGTCACGCTCCTGCCAGTACTGCTCATCGGCCGAGGCACGGTAGCGCGTCGGATCGTCGGACGTGGTGTGGGCGCCCATGCGGTAGGTGAGGGCTTCCACCAGCACTGGTCCGGCCCCCGATCGGGCGTGTTCCAACGCCCACTGGGTGACGGCATGGACGGCCACCACATCGTTTCCGTCCACCCGCACTCCGGGGATGCCGACGCCCTGTGCCCGTTGCGCTAGCGGCACTTTGGACTGGCGGGTGGTGGGTTCGGAGATGGCGAACTGGTTGTTCTGGATGAAGAACACCACCGGGGCGTTATTAACCGCAGCGAACACGAGGGATTCGTTGACGTCTCCTTGGCTGGTGGCCCCATCGCCGAAGTAGCACACCACGGCGGCGTCGTTGTCGGGGTTGCCGCTGGCGACGTGGCCGTCCCAGTCCAACGCCTGCGCATAACCGACCGCGTGAAGCGCGTGGGCGCCAATCACCAGGGTGTAGGTGTGGACGCCGTGTGCGCGCGGATCCCACGAACTGTGCTCCATGCCGCGCCACATTCCCATGGTCTGGGGCAGGTCCACGCCCTTGACCCACAGCACGCCGTGTTCGCGGTAGCTGGGGAAGATGTGGTCGGGATCGCGCGTGGCGCGTGCCGAACCGATCTGTGCGGCCTCTTGGCCCAGTGCGGGTACCCACAGGCCCAGCTCGCCCTGACGCTGCAGGCTGGTGGCCTCCAGGTCGAAGGCACGCGTGAGGGTCATGTCGCGCCAGTAGCCACGCAGGTCATCCATCGTCAGGTGCGCAACGTATGGGTCGTACGTCGCGTCAGGAATTCGGTTGCCGTGGTGATCGAGTAGACGGATCAGCCCGTCTTCGGACAAAGGCCCAGTGCCGGCCATGCGACCCCCTTGTGTGTCAGGGATGGGGTGGACGTGTGGCGAACGCGGGGGACCGCGAACCAACCTACGCCAGCGTAGGCTACGGCACCGTAGGTTCGCAAGATGATTGTTGACGTGATGTTCAGTCCCCGCGCGGCTCAGACGGTGGTGACCACCACATCGGTAGCCGTACTCGTGGACAAGCGGTCCAAGTGCCTAGCCCGCTGGCTTGTCTGAGGTGGGAACCTCTGAGGCGGGTGCGTCTGGCGCGGGTGCGTCTGGGGTGGGTGCGTCTGCGGCGGCTCGAACCGCAGCGGGCTTGCCGTTGGCTTCCCCCGGCTCCTCGGCCGATGCCTGGTCCTTCGAATGCTGCTCCTGGGCCGCTACTTGCAACGCCTGAATTCGCGCGTGTTCGGCGTCAGCCAATTCGCGTTGCTGACGGGCCCGATCCATGGCCTCACGTGCCGCCTCCTCGGTGCGGCGCGCCTGCTGTGCCTGACGCTCAGCTTGACGCGCCTGACTGGGCAGCACCAGATGATGTTCGGCCACCACGGCCCGTGCCTCATTGCGCTGACGATGAACCGGCCACGTCACCACTGCCGCAACAGCCAACAGCACCACCCCCAGCGGCGGGATGAGCACCCCCACCACCCCCCACCAGCGCGAGTATCCCGCCTTGTGGGACACCACGATCGCGGCAACCAGCGCCACCACCCACAGCGCTGCGATCACCCACACCAGCGTCGTCCCGGCAGACTCCAGCAGGTCCGTCACACGTTCGCCGGCCTCGTCGGGGTCTATCCCCACCACGTCAAACCTGGTCATCGTGGACTCCTCTCGCCAGCTCCACGCGCCCCGCCCATCCCTGACGCGCAGGAATCGCCTACAGGATCCGTTCTACACGCGCCAGTCCAGGCTCGCCAGTCCAGCCAGCACGGCGTCGTTGTCCTGGGTGGAGCCGATCGTGATGCGCACCCCGTCCCCGGCGAAGGGCCGCGCCAGTACCGGCGGATGCTGCGCGGCTAGGTGCGCGGCGAGTTCCATGGCCCGCTCGCCCGCCGCGATCCACACAAAGTTCCCTTGCGACTGGGGGATGGTCCACCCCTGCTGCGCCAATGCCGCCACCACCCGCTCGCGCTGGACAACCGTGTGCCCGACGCGCTCGTCCAGTTCACTTTGCGCGTCCAGTGATGCGACGGCCGCCACCTGTGCCACGGCGGAGACAGAAAACGGGGTCACCGCCTTGCGCACCGCCTCGATCACCTCGGCCGGTCCCACGGCATACCCCACCCTCAAGCCCGCCAGTCCGTAGGCCTTAGAGAACGTGCGCAGCACCACCAGGTTGTCGTAGCGGCCCAGCACATCCTCACCGCGCACCGTGGTGGAATCGGTGACGTACTCGACGTAGGCCTCATCCAGCACCACCAACACGTCGCTGGGTACCGCACGCATGAACTCGGCGAACTCGTCGGCACGCACCACGGGGCCGGTGGGGTTATTCGGGGTGCACACCAGCACTACCCGCGTGCGCTGGGTGATGGCCGCGGCCATGGCGGTGAGGTCATGACGCGCCTGTGCATCCAACGCCACGGTCACCGGCTGCGCGCCAGTCAGTGTGGTCAAAATTGGGTAGGCCTCAAAGCTGCGCCACGCAAACACCACCTCATCCCCAGGCCCAGCGAAGGCCTGCAGAATGTGGGCCAGCACCCCCACCGATCCACTCCCGGTGACCACCTGCTGCGCGCCAACGCCATGACGGGCGGCCAATCGCTGCGTTAGTTCCACCGCAAACATGTCCGGGTAGCGGTTGATCGTGGTCGCGGCCTGCGCCAGGGCCTCGACCACTGAGGGCAACGGCTCGGCTGGGTTCTCGTTGGACGAGACCTTGACCGGAGCAACATCACCGGTGCCTCGCGCGCCCGGCACATAGGCGGGTAGGGAGGACAACTGTGCAACAGGTCGGGGGCTTGTCATAGGCCAAGCATGCCAGCGCGTGATTGAATCGCAATATGAAGTTTGTGGTGAAGACCGCGATCGCGGCAGTTGCTCTGTGGGTAGTGACCTGGCTCCCGCTTCAGGTGGTGGTCTCCGGAGGGGACAACGGCACCTGGTGGGGCCGGCCCTTGGTATTCGTACTCGTGGGTGCGGTGCTGGTGGTCTTCAAGATGGTGCTGCGGCCCATCCTGACGGTGCTGACGCTTCCCGTCCTGATTCTCACCCTGGGCCTATTCAGCCTGGTGATCACCTGGTTCATCCTGTGGTTGACGGCCTGGGTGACGGCCCGTGACTTCTTCTCTGCGGCCACGCTGACGGTGGGCGGCTTCTGGTACACCCTGCTGGCAGCGCTGTTGATTACGGTGATGACTGCAGTTCTGGAGGCAATCGTGCCTGGTGCCAAGGAACGGCGCGCGAGCTCGCGTCGTTAGCAGGCGCAACCTCGAACCTACGGAGCGCTAGGCGCCTTGGTACGCCAGCGTCGGCCGTTGTTCCACGTGAAACAATGGGGCCGTGACCGACGCCTCGCCTTCTGCCGCCCACCCCTTCAGCCCGACGGTTTCCTTCACCACTCTTAAGCCGCACGTTGCACTGGGCCCCCTCGACGGGCGCTACCGGGCGACGGTGGCTGCACTCGTGGACTACCTGTCCGAGCCCGCACTCAATCGCATGCGTTTGCACGTCGAGGTGGAGTGGTTCATTCACCTGTGCGCCACTCAGGCCGTGCCCGGCGTGCGCGAGTTGACCGCAGCCGAGGTCGACCTGCTGCGAGCCATCCCCGCAGGCTTTGACCAGGCAGGCATTGCCGAACATGCCGCGTTCGAGCGCGAAACCGTGCACGACGTCAAGGCCATCGAATACGTCATCAAGGCCCGCATTGCCGGCACCAGCCTGGAGCCCCTACGCGAGTTGGTGCACTTTGCCTGCACCTCGGAGGACATCAACAACCTGTCCTACGCGCTACTCATTCAAGGCGCCGTGCGTCAGGTGTGGCTGCCCGCGGCACACGGCCTCATTGCCGACCTGGCAGCGATGGCTCGCGAGCACAAAGCCCAGCCGATGCTGTCGCGCACCCACGGCCAACCAGCCACCCCCACCACGTTGGGCAAGGAACTGGCAGTACTGGCCTGGCGCCTGCGTCGGCAAATCACGCGCATCGAGGGCGCGCAGTATTTGGGCAAGATCAATGGCGCAACTGGAACCTTTGGCGCACACACGGCCGCCGTGCCGACCACCGATTGGGCACACGTCTCGCGCACTTTTGTGGAAGGGCTGGGTCTGACCTGGAACCCCCTGACCACGCAAATCGAGTCGCACGACTGGCAGGCCGAGCTCTATGCGGACATGGCCCGCTTTGGCCGCATTTTGCACAACCTCGCCACCGACGTATGGACCTACATCTCATTGGGCTTCTTTGCCCAGGTACGCGGTCAAGGCACCATCGGCTCCTCGGCCATGCCCCACAAGGTCAACCCCATCCGTTTTGAGAATGCGGAAGCGAACCTGGAACTCTCGGCGGCGCTGCTGGACACCCTCAGCTCGACCCTGGTCACCTCCCGCATGCAGCGCGACCTCACCGACTCCACCAGCCAGCGCAACATTGGGGTGGCATTTGGCCACTCGCTGCTGGCCATCGACAACGTGCGGCGCGGTCTGGCTGGGCTCGACGTGAAACCCACCGCGCTTGAAGCGGACCTTGACGCCAACTGGGAGGTGCTCGCCGAGCCCATCCAGTCGGCCATGCGCGCCGCCGCCATTGCGGGCGTGCCGGGAATGGACAACCCCTACGAGACCCTGCGTGACCTGACTCGTGGCAGACGGGTGGGCGCCACGGAGGTGCGTGAGTTCATTGCCGGTCTGGGCCTGCCGGCCGACGTGGAGGAACGTCTCATTGCACTGAGCCCCGCCTCCTATGTGGGGTTGGCGGCCACGCTGGTCGACGAGTACCTGGCCTAGCAACACCGCCGGCCGCGCGGTGCGCTACTGAGCGCGGTGCGCGACGCAGTCCGTCTGGCGCGTGCCGACACCATCGTCTCCACCCTCATTTCACGCATAACTCCTACCAATCCGATAGGGCTTGCGTACCTTATAGGCATTCTGTTACTGTCGCAGTCGGCCCCGGCAACGTCTGCCGCCGGCCTCCCCACTTCCAGCCCTCGGCGGGCCAACGCGAAAGGACGTCCCCATGGATGTATCGAACCTTGTTGTTCTCTTTGCTGTTGTCGCCGCCGGTATGGCAATCTTCACCGCAAGCAAGCGTGGCGCGAACTTCTCCATCCTCGCCCTGGGCGCCCTGACGCTCGGTGTGCCAATCGGCCTACTGGGCCAGGGCCACTCGGACTACATCCAGCCCATTGGCCACATTTACCTCAACCTGCTGATGGCCTGCGTTGCCCCGCTGATCGTCATCTCCATCATCGCGGCCATCGTTTCGCTGGGGTCAATTCAGAAGCTACGCACCATTGGACTGCGCTCGGCCGGTTGGTTGCTGCTGAGCAACGCGCTGGGCGTGGTGCTTGCACTCGGCCTGGCCCTATCCGTGGGCATCGGCTCCGGCGTCAACGCCCAGCTCGGTAACGCCCAACTGGGCATGGTCGAAAACTCCGTGGCCAACGTTGAACAGGTCATCATCGACTTCTTCCCCGTGAACCTCGCCGGTGACTTTGGTGCCAACCGCATCATCCCGCTGATCATCGTTGCCGTTGCCGTTGGCGTCGCCTACCTGCAACTCAAGGAACGCAAAGGCGAGCGGGTTCGCCCCTTCCGCACCGGCATCGACGCACTCAAGCTGGTCACCTTCAAGGCCGTCAGCTACGTCATCAAGCTCACGCCGTACGCGATCGTCGCGCTGACGGCAGAGGTGGTAGCCGCCAACGACAACCGGGGCGCAAAGTTCTGGTCACTGGCCGGACTGCTCGGCCTGGCGTGGGGCGCTTGCTTTGCCCACACCTTCCTGGTCAACACGGTCATCCTGCGGGTGTTTGCCCAGGTCAACCCGCTGGCGTTCTTCCGCAAGTTCGTTCCCGCACAGCTGACCGCATTTAGCACCCAGTCCTCCGTGGGCACCCTGCCGGTGTCCACCGCGATCCTCACCCGCCGGGTGGGCGTCCACCAGGAGGTCGCGCACTTCACCGCACCGCTGGGAACCACCGTGGGCATGCCTGGCTGCTCCGGCATCTGGCCCATCGTCATCGCCGTGTGGGGCATCAACGCCTACGGCATCTCCTACTCGGTGCAGGACTACCTGGTGCTTGCCCTGCTGGCCACCGTGGTGTCCATTGGCACCGCCGGAGTCCCCGGCACCGCCACCGTGGCAGCCGCCACCGTGCTGGCCGCAGCCGGCCTGCCCCTGGAGTTCGTTGCCGTCACCTTGCCCATCAGCATGATTGCCGACATGGCACGCACCACCACCAACGTCACGGCCGCCGCAGTGGCCGCCACGGTGGTGGCCCGCCAGACCGGCCTGCTGGACGACGAGGTGTTCGCTCGCCCCAACACGGCCGGTGACCTGGACCCTGAAACCGAGTCCGACGAAGACCTCCCCACCAAGGAAGACACCGCTGCAGTTCTCGCGGAAGCCGAAGCCGCAGCAACCACCCCATCACCCCACAACGAGCCTGCCGAACTGGTAGGCGCCACACCCTCGAGGAGCTAGTCATGACCCTCCGCGTAAAGACCGCCATCGGTGCGACCCTTGCTGCGTCGGCCATGATGATGTTCGCCTCTGCCAGTGCCAATGCGGCCGCAATCTCCAACCCCGCCGTCAACCCCAACCCCATCGAGGTCGTCATCGACGGCGTCACCTACACCGACGGTCAGGACACCCTCCCGGGCTACGACGACTACTCCTGCGGCCCCATCCCCAACTCGTGGCCCGATTACGCCGCCAACCGCGTGTACTTCGACACTGACGACGGCGTGAAGTACATCACCTGGACCGAGTGGGACCGTCTGCCTGGCTACTCCACCTGGCTGGCTAAGCAACAAACTGCGCAGCAAAACGCCCCTGCGCCGGCCCCGGCCCCGGCTCCTGCGCCTGCACCCGCTCCGGCCAAGCCCGCCAAGGCTGCACCGGCCGCCCCGGCTGCACCGGCGGCTAACACCGCCACGCAGAACACGGCACCTGCACAGGCAAGCGCCGCCAGCCCGGTCGCCAACGACGTCACCGCACCCGCAGACGTGGCAGTGGACGACGCTAACCAGGCCATTGCCCCCACCACCGAGCAGGCCGCGACGGGCACGGACGCTTCACTTGTCCAGGCCCGTAACACCCAGTCCCTCAGCGACGGGGACGCCAGTGACATCCAAGCTTCCGACGCGCCCCTGAACAACCAGGCCGCGCTGGGACGCACGCTGCTGGTGGTGCTTGTCGGTGCTGGCGTGGGCGTCTACGCCGTGTCCGAGGTAACCCGCCGCCGTCCCCACCGGGAGCGCGCATGACGATCCAGCGAATGCCCAGCTGTCGGGCGTGACATTCACGCCCGACCCCTCGCTTGCCTGATCTCTTCGTACTTCTTAAGGACTCTCATGCACACCCCTACTTGGTTTAAGCGCGCCGCGACAACCTCGGCCGCCATCACTCTTGCCGCCGGTACCGTCGGTATTGGTCTGGCGACCACCGCATCGGCGGCACCGAATCTGACCGCACTGACCTCAACCGACACCACGTACCTCAGCGACACCCTGGGCCTTCCCGCACAGACTGTCGTGGAGACGGTCACCTATGACCGCTTCCAGTGGCTGCTCCAGCAGCCCGGCCAGTACGCGTTCGTGATCGGCTCCGCCTACAGCCCCGGGTTTGCCGAGAAGGTCGTCAAGGCGGACGCAGCTGCGAAGGCCGCCGGGGCCTCCCGCATCTACTGGTTTGACCCCAACCTCACCGGCGTTGAGGGAATCCGCAACCTGGACACCCGCAACCCCTCGGGCATCAACCTCAGTGCCTCCTCGCAGGCCACCTTCGGCAAGATCTGGACCAACGTGTTGGGCCAGTATCTGGGCAACGGCTACAAGGCCACCCCCAACGGCGACCGGAACACGGTCACCGTCACCGCTGACGACTCAGTGATTAATGACGCGGTGGACCCGGTGTGGGACTACCGCTCCACTGAGACCCCCGCGGTGACCGCCACTGACTCGATCCTGTTTGTGTACGACAAGGACCACACGTCTTCCGGCGCTGCCGACAAGATCGTCGACTGGGTAAACCTGACCACCACCGACACCGCCGACGTGCAGGCCGAGGTCACCTCCGCGCTGGCAAGCGTGGGCGGTTCAGCAATCGATAGCCGTAGCCAGTTTGAGTGGTGGAAGAGCGCCGCCAACTTCAAGCACGATCTCACCTACCCAGATGACGCCCGTTATGGCGGCGACATCCTCGAGGATGCGGACAACGCCGACGGCTGGCGCATTCAGCAAGTCACGTACCCGGAGTTGGTCCACCTGCTGGACAAGAACGGCGCCAACGACAACTTTGTGCTGCTCTTTGGCGGTACCTGGTGCCACAACACCCGTGCCGTCATCAAGCAGGTGAATCACGAGGCACAGACGCACGGCGTACAGACGGTGTACAACTTTGACCTGGTGCTAGATGGCGGGACGGTCAACGGTGCCAACGGAGGCTCCAACCCCATCCACGTGCGTGACAACGCGGGAACGAACACCCGTCCGTCCTACGTGTATGGCGACATCGTCAGCACGTACTTCCCTAATGTGGTGACCCAGTACGACCCAGCCACCGCCGGTGTCTCGTACTACCCCGGTGGGGACCTCAACGCGGCAACCAAGACGGTCCGCAAGGGCCAGGTGCCGTTCCTCCTTCACTACAAGCACGGCACGGGCGCGGCGCCGTCGGCCACCGCCGTGCAGCGTCAGTGGATTCGCGACGAAGGCAATGGCGCGTACCGCGAGTACATGAGCGAATGGTGGTTCACCAACCCCTCGGCTCGGTTGGGGCTGAAGTTTGACATTTCGGATGAGTCGGCGCTGACGCCCGATCAGTTGGGGGCGCTCTCGGACGCGCACGACAGAGCGGACTTTGGCGCCGAAGCCGTCCGTGAACTCGGCGTGTTCTTCAGCGCGCTTCCGGGCGTCACGGCCGCCAACCCGGCGATCGACGCGGCGACCGTGCCCTTTGGCTCGCCTGCCGATGTCACGGTGTCCGTGCCCGACACCGGCGGTCATGCACCGTCCGGAACCGTGACGCTGACCATCGATGGTGTCAGCTACGCCGCCGCGATCTCCGGCAACGCCATCACCTTCCACCTGGCTGGACTGTCGATCGGCACCCACTCCTACACGGTGGACTACACGGGCGATCCTGCTATCCAGGACTTCTCCCGCACTGGCAGCATCACCGTGTCCAAGGCCGTCGCCACCGTGATCGGCTCGTTGGTTCAGGCGCCCACGCCTAGCGACACTGGCGCCTACACGGCGGTTGTGGTCGGCACGCCCGGCCAGGCCCAGCCGTCCGGCACCGTGACGGTGACGTTCACCGGCGCCAGCAGCACCGTCACGCGCACCGGCACCCTGTCTGCCGGTTCTGCGACGGTCACGCTCCCGGCACTTGCGGCCGGCACGTGGAACATCTCGGTGTCCTACTCCGGCGACGGCGTCTACAACGCTGCTACCTCCACGGGCACGCTGGTAGTCAACGCCCCCGCCACCACGGCTCCGGCCGCCACGAGCCCCGCCAGCACCCCGGCTGCAGGAGCGACCTCGGCGGCGCTTGCGGCGGATCCGGCAATCTCTGTGACCGTGTCGAGCGCTGAGGCGGGCGAGACGAACACCGCCACACTTGACGCAACCGCAGTGCAGACCGAGACGGACGCCAACCCCTTGGTGACGGCGGGTGTTCCTGACAGCAGCGACGGCGCCACGGCGTCTGGCGATCAGGCCACTAGCACTCAGGCCACTGGCACTCAGCCAGCCGACGAGTCCGAGGGCGTGTCCACCGGGATCCTCACCCTGGGCGGGCTCGCCGGTGCGGGCGTCGTGACTCGGCTGGTGTTCTACCTACTGGCTCGACGCGCACGCGGGATCTAGTACGACGCTCCCGCACCCAGCCGCGGGCATCGTCACCGCACGGGTCACAGACTACAGCTCCTTCACAGCGAGCCGTAGTCTGTGACCATGAGCGCCACCCCTGCGGTCACGCACCCAGCCGCGCCTTCCCGTCAGCAGCGTCGTCGCCTCCGGGCAGAGGTGCTCATCGTGTTGGGGCTGTCGCTGGGTCAGTCTGCTGTCTATGCGGCCATGCGACTCCTGCAGCGTTACCTCGCCGCGCCGCCCATTGGCAGCCAATCGACAACGCTCAACCCCTCGCGCCACGGCATTCCGTACATGGATCTCACCTACCAGTTGCTGGGAATTGGCTTTGGCCTGGTACCGGTGGCTTTGGCGCTGTACCTGCTGTCAAGTCACGGCGAGTCCGCACGGGCGCGTTTGGGGCTAACCGGACGCGGCCGACGCTGGGGTCGCGATATTGCCCTGGGTGCGGCCTTGGCTACCTGCATTGGGCTTCCCGGCCTGGGGCTGTATGCGTTTGGGCGGGCCATTGGACAGTCCGTACGCATCGACACCAGTGGCCTACCCGAGGCGTGGTGGGCCTCGACCGTGCTGTTGCTGTCCGCAGCGGCGGCCGCGGTACTGGAAGAGATCGTGGTGGTCGGCTACTTGCTGACCCGACTGGAGCAGCTGGGGTGGCGCACTCCGGCGGCGATTGCGGCGTCGGCACTGCTTCGCGGCTCCTACCATCTGTATCAGGGGTGGCCCATGGCCTTAGGCAACGCCGTGATGGGCGTCGTGTTCGCCTACGTGTTCATGCGGTGGCGGCGCGTGGGACCACTCATCGCCGCACACTTCCTGATGGATCTGGTCTCGTTTGTGGGCCCCGAACTGGCTCCACAGAGTTGGCTGGATGGGCTCAACGGCGTGTAGGGAGGGCGCGCGGGTGAACGCACATGCCGTGAGGCGCCGCTGGCCTCTAGACTCGGCCCATGGCCGCTGACGCTCCCGCGCCCCGCGCCGCGCACGTGGTCGACATTCCAGAAACGCGGGTACACCGACAAGCAGATTTGCTGTCGCTGCTGGGCGTCATTTTGGGCGTGGTCGTGGTGCTGGTGGTGGGCACCTATGCGCACGGCACCACCGAGGGATTTACCGACGACGTCCACGGCATCTCCCGCGTACTCCAGCGGGTGCTAATCGCGCCTGTCAACCTGTTTTCCGGCATCGTCACACTGGTCCTGCCCGCGGCAGCGATCATCGACCTTGCGGTACGACGCGAACCTCGCCGCATCATCGAGGCGCTGGGGGCAGCGGTGACTGGCTTTGGCGTCATTCTGGCCACGGTGTGGCTGGTCAACCACGCCGGATCCGACAGCCTCATCAACTCCCTGTCGGTAGGCGTACGCGATAGCGCTCAAGTCAATATGCCCGCCTACATTGCGGGCGTGGCTGCGCTACTGACGGTCGCGGGACGGCGCAACTCCCGGCGGACGCTGGCGTACTCCTGGAATGTGATGTGGGCCGCGGTGGTGGTGGCAGTCGTATCCGGCATCGTCACGCTGCCGGGCGCTCTGGCGACCGTGTTGATTGGACGCTTGGCGGGGCTGGCCTTCCGCTACCTGTTGGGTTCCACGTCAGACCGGGCCTACGGCTCCACCTTGGTGGAGGGGATTGAGCGCGCCGGGTTTAGGGTGCGCAAACTGGTGCGGGCCGATCCTGGCATGCATCTGGGCACCGATGAACTGGACGATGTCTCCATTGCGCTGGGCCGCGCCCGTCATGGTCGCGTCTATGCGCTGACCACCCCCGAAAATCACCACCTCATCGTGGTGGCGCTGGACGCCGACCAACACGCAGCGGGCTTTGTCACCAAGTTGTGGTCCTCGTGGCGACTGCGCGGCATTGACGCGCGCGCAGATGTGTCCTTGCGCCATTCGGCGGAGGCCACCGCCTTGCTGTCCCATGCTGCCCGTGGCGCCGGCGTGCGCACCGCACGGGTGCTGGGTTTGGCCCAGGCTCGCGACACCATGATCATCGTCTACCAACGTCCCCTTGCCGCTCGCCCCCTGGCCCAGCTGGATGAACACAGTGCCACCGATGCGGTGCTGGATGCGGTGTGGGAGCAGATCACCAAGGCCCATGCGGCGGGCATCTCGCATCGTGCCCTCAGTGCCGACACGGTACTCATTGGGCACGACGAGTGGGTGGGCGTTCCCACGGTGTGGTTGACGTCGTGGGAACTGGGTGAGGTGGCGACCTCGGAGATCGCTAAACGCATGGACCACGCGCAGACGGCCGCAATGCTGGCGGCCATCGTCGGACCCACTCGTGCCATCGACTCCGCCTTCCGCGCCATCGGTAGTGACGGGGTGGAGCGCTTTGCGCCGCTGTTGCAGTCCGTGATCCTGCCGCGGGCCACGCGGGCGGCGCTGAGGTCCTCGCCCGCTGACCTGGGGCAAATGCGCCGCGACATTGTGGCTCGCCTTCCCGACGCCGACGTGGAGCCGGTGCAGATTTCGCGCTTTGGTGTACGCACCGTCTTTGCGCTCACGGCGGGCATCATCGCGGCGTACATCGTCTTCGCCTCGTTTAACACCGAGAAGGTGCTGGATTCGCTGCGGGAGTCGAATCCGTGGTGGCTACTGGCCTCCGTCGCGTGGATGGCGCTCACTTTTGTGGGTGCCTCGATCGCCCTACTGGCCTTTTCACCCGTACGCCTGCCCTGGAACCGGGCATTCCTGGCTCAGGTGGCCGCTGCCTATCTGGCGCTGGCCGCCCCGGCCGGGGTGGGGCCCGCTGCGCTCAACATGCGTCTGCTGACCAGACGCCGTGTGTCCACACCCCTGGCCGTGGCCACTGTCGCCTTGGTGCAGGTCAGTGCCGTGGTGGTGACGGTGGTGGGTCTGTTACTGCTGTCTTTGCTGTCTGGCTCGGAGGGCACCCTGGCTCAGTTGCCCTCGGGCTCGGTGCTGGCCGGTGTGGGTGTGACCGCTGTGCTGGTGGCGCTGGCGATGGCAGTGCCACGCGTGCGGCAGTGGGCCTGGGACCGTCTGGCGCCGATGATGCGGCAAACCTGGCCGCGGCTGGCTCAAGTGCTCGGTCAGCCCGGTCGCCTCGCCCTGGGCTTGGGTGGCAACTTGTTGTTGACGGCCGCCTATGTGGGTGCCTTTGACGCGGTGCTGCGCGCGTTTGGCCACAGCCTGCCCATTGTGGATGTGACGGTGCTGTTCTTGCTGGGCAACACTGCTGGAGCCATCATCCCCACCCCCGGTGGCCTGGGTGCTGTGGAAGGCACCCTGATCGCGGGGCTGTCCTCGGCCGGGCTGGCCGGTTCGGTGGCGGCGTCCATTGTGGTGATCTTCCGCCTGATCACGTACTGGGCCCGCATCCCCCTGGGGTTCGCGTCCATGCGCTATCTCCAGCGGCGCGGGGAGCTGTAGCGCCAGCACAAGCGCCAACCTCACACCCCCTTCCCCTGCGATGGCCCGCGACCTACAGGTCGGGTGCCATGTCAGTGAAGTGGGCGTAGTCCTTCTTGAAGGCCACCGCAATGGTGTCCGTGGGGCCGGCACGGTGCTTAGCCACAATGAAGTCCGCCTCACCGGGGCGGTTGTCACGGTCGTAGGCGTCGTCGCGGTGCAACAGGATCACAATGTCGGCGTCCTGCTCAATGGCACCCGACTCACGCATATCCGACAGCATCGGCTTCTTCTCGGTGCGCTGTTCGGGACCACGGTTCAACTGCGAGATCGCGATGACCGGAACCTCGATCTCCTTGGCCAGCAGCTTCAGTGCCCGCGAGAACTCGGAGACCTCCTGCTGGCGTGACTCGACCTTGCGTCCCGAACTCATCAACTGCAGATAGTCCACCACCACCAGACCAAGATCATGCTGCTGCTTCAAACGCCGGCACTTGGCGCGAATTTCCATCAGCGACATGTTGGGACTGTCATCGATATACAGCGGTGCCTTGGCAATACGGGCCGCCGTGGTGGCGAGCTTTTGCCAGTCGTCGGGATTCATGGGCCCCTTGGTGAGCTTGGTGAGCTTCACCCCCGACTCTGCCGACAACATGCGCTTGGTGATTTCTTCGCGGCTCATTTCCAGCGAGAAGATCACCGACGCCTTTCCCGCCCCCACACTTGCCGCGCGCGCAATATCGAGGCCCAGGGTGGACTTACCAATGGCCGGACGTGCCGCGATCACGATCATCTGTCCGGCTTGGAGCCCGCCGGTCAGATCGTCGAGCCCACGAAAGCCCGTGGGAATACCCAGCATCTGCCCGTCCCGGCTGGAGGCTGCATCGATTTGCTCCAGCGTGTGCTCCATCAGATCGCCGATGGGCAGGTAGTCCTCGGAGTTGCGTCGCTCGGTGACGGCGAAGATTTCTGCCTGGGCACTGTCGACCACATCGTCAACCTCGGCGCCGTCCGCGTCGTAGCCCATATTGGCGATGCGGGTACCGGCCTCGACCAACTTGCGCAGAATCGACTGTTCTCGCACGAGCCGTGCGTAATACCCGGCCGAAGCTGCGGACGGCACAATGGAAATCAACGTGCTCAGGTACTCGCCCCCACCGACCTTGGCGAGCTGACCATTTCGCTGGAGCTCGGCCGCGACCGTCAGGGCGTCAACCGGATCTCCCGCGTTGTATAGCTTGCTAGCCGTCTCAAAGATCGCCTCATGCGCGGGCCGGTAGAAGTCGCTCGCCCGCACCGACTCAAAGACGTCCGCCATCGCATCCTTGGACAGCATCATCGCGCCCAGGACCGACTGCTCTGCATCGATGTTCTGGGGTGGCGTGCGATCCATCCCCCGGGAGGTGTACGACGCTTCCAGTTCCTCGACCGACACATCGCCTCCTTTGCCTACCCACCCTGATGGAACAAGCATCTCGCGGGGGTCCGACAGCGACTTTAGAGGCGACGCCTACGTCACCAAATCCGTCAGTGGGGGATGACCTGTGGACGATGCCAGCGGCCTTGGGGAGACCCGCCAGGCGGCCTGTGGACAGTGCTGTGAATTTCCCGGCACCGATGCCGATATCCGCTGGATTACCTGGGCTAATGGTTCTTCATCGGGTGGGGATATCCCCGTGGACAAAGTTCTCGGCGTGTCGCGTTTGGGCGTGTCGCGGCGGGGCTAGCGAGCGGTGAACAACAAAGCCCCAACCTGATCTCAGCAAGGATCAGGCCGGGGCTTTGTTGTGAGTTGGGTAGCGCTAGGAAGCGGCCACCACGCTAACGTCCACCGTTGCGGTGACATCGGCGTGCAGCGACACCTTGACCTGGTAGTCGCCCACCGACTTGATCGGCTGACCGATCTGAATGCGGCGCTTGTCCACCGTGGCACGCGACCCGATCGCGGCGACAATGTCACCGGTCGTGACGGCACCAAACAGGCGACCGGACTCCCCGGCCTTAGCGGTGATGACCACCGGCTTGGCCTGAAGGGCATCGCGGGCAGCCTGGGCGTCCTCGATGGAGTGCAGTTCACGAGCGCGCTGCGCCTTGCGCATCGACTCGATGGACTTCTCTGCCCCAGCCGACCACGGGGTGGCCAGCTTGCGCGGCAGGAGGAAGTTGGTGGCGTAGCCGTCCTTGACGACAACCACATCACCGGCAACGCCGAGGCCTGCGACCTCGTGGGTGAGGATGAGCTTTGCCATAGTCGCTCCCCCTTAGCGGCCGGAGCCGGCGTAGGGAAGGAGCGCGAGTTCGCGTGCCACCTTGATGGCGCGTGCAATCTGGCGCTGCTCCTGGACGGTGACACCGGTCACGCGGCGCGAGCGAATCTTGCCTCGGTCCGAGATGAACTTCCTCAAAAGTGCGGTGTCCTTGTAGTCAACCTTGGTGACCTTGGCGGCCTTGAGCGGGTTGACCTTCTTACGCGGCTTGCGCGTGTCGATCTTTGCCATTGTTGTGATTCCTTAGTGCATCAAGAAGAGGGGTGTGCGACCTCAGTCGCGACTAGAACGGAGGCTCGTCCGATGCGGGCGCGGACGCCCACGGGTCGTTGTCTGCACCGCCAGCCGGGGACGACGCGAAACCGCCGCCTCCACCGCTAAAGCCGCCGCCCCCGCCACCACGCTGGGTGCGGTTGACCTTGGCTGTCGCGTACCGAAGCGACGGGCCGACCTCGTCGACCTGCAGCTCCATGACGGTGCGCTTTTCGCCGTTTGCCTCCCACGAACGCGACACCAGGCGACCGGTCACGATGACCCGCGTGCCCTTAGTGAGCGATTCCGCCACGTTCTCCGCGGCCTCGCGCCACAACGAGCAGCGCATGAACAGGGTTTCACCGTCCTTGAACTCATTGGCCTGACGGTCAAAGGTTCGCGGAGTGGACGCCACCGTGAAGTTGACCACTGCTGCGCCGTTTTGAACAAAGCGCAACTCGGGGTCACCTGTCAGGTTGCCAACCACCGTGATTTGGGTTTCGCCTGCCATGGAACTGTCCCTGTCGTGTCGTGAAAGTGTGCTTAGTGAGCGTCCGGACGCAGCAGCTTCAAACGCAGAATGGTCTCGTTCAGACCCAACTGACGCTCAAGCTCCTTGGCCGTTGCGGACTGAGCGGTGAAGTTAATGACCGCGTAGATACCGTCGCTCTTCTTCTTGATGGGGTACGCGAGACGACGGCGGCCCCAGATGTCGACGTTGTCGACGGTGCCCTTGTCGCCCGTGACCACCGAGAGGTACTTCTCGAGCGACGGCTTGACCGTGCGCTCGTCGACCTCGGGGTCAACGATGACCATCATTTCGTACTGGCGCATTGAATACCCACCTCCTCTGGACTATGCGGCTGCGGACGTTCCGCAGCAGGAGGGTGACGCTAGTAGTGGCCGCGAACGGCGGGTGCCGCCTCGACCACCCGACAAGGGTACCGGGCGGCTCAGACATTGACCAACGCAGGGTCCACACCTGTGGACGAGCGACCCGCGTTAGCGGGCGATACGTAGCGCCAACCTATACAACCGGTAGCGCACCCGGCGCACCGGAATCTCCCAGGTACCTGGACGCAACACACGCTGACCGCCAAAGCGCAACTTAAAGTCCGTGAACCCAAACCACGGGTGCGACTGCGGTGCACCCTCGGGCGCAGCACCACAAAAGTCGAACCACTGGTCGCCGCTACGGTGCGCAAGCAGCAGCGCCTCCGCCGCCAGCGTGTATGTGGGGTTCAGGGCGCGCGCCGAGGTCAACGATGCCGAATGCGCAAACATCATCTGTCCACCGGCGCGGTAGTACAGCAACGATCCCACCGGCTCACCCTCATGGCGGACGATGATGAACCCGCCGGCTCCGTGCTCCACCAGCACTCGAGCCACGGTGCGGAAGTAGTTGTCCGAGTGCGGCGTCATGCCGGTGCGCGAAGCGACGTCGTGCACATGCGCCAGCAAAATCTCAACTGCGGCAGGGTCCGTGGTGTGCTCCACCTCCAGACCCTTCTTCAGCCCATTGCGCCAGTTGCGTCGAGCCGAGGAGCCAAACGCGGCGACAATGTCGTCCTCGGATGCGGTCACGTCGTTCATCACGGTGCAGTCCGGTTGCACGGTCCGCGCCGCCCGCACCCCACCTACCGCAGCTACCTGGGTGCCGGTAACCGGCCCACTGGGCTCCACTCGCACAAAGTCCACCCCCACCTCACATGCCAGGGCACGTAAGTCAGCAACTGCGTCGGCCAACGCCTGGGCCGAGCTAACCGTTGGACCCAGCGGGCAATACAAGCGCGAACCCAGTCGCCCGCGTTCCACGATCGCCACATACTGCCAACCCTCGCCTGCTCGTTCGTAAACGGCGCGCCCCAATGCGCGTTGCACTGCCGCCCAAGCGGGCGACTGCAGGACTGGTGTGACTGAGGAGTTCATCGGGGCGAGTCTATCCAGGGCATGCGCGCCCCTAGACTTGGGCGCGGTGAGGAGGCAACCGTGAAGCCTGCGCAAAAGCCCGTGCTCGTGGTCGGCGTTGGCGGCGACATTGGGGTCTATGCGTTCCTGCGTGCCTGTCACGAACGCTTCGGCTGGCACGGCCGTGTCATTGCACCGGTGACCACCACCTTTATGAAGCACTCGGGCCTGGTGCCCACCACCGTGGTACCCCAGCTGCATCAGAGCGACGTTCTGGTGCAGACCTTGGACATGCTGGCCAGTGCGCACCCTGACCACGACCTAGTGCTGTTCACCAACTTGGACTGGCATGTGCGCGTCATTGCCCAACGGCGCGCGGACCTCAGCGAACGCTGGCGGATCCCGCTGTGTGACCTGGACACCTTTGAGCGCATCTCCTCCAAGACCGCGTTCGCGCAGGCGTGCGCCGCCGTGGAGGTTCACACCCCCGTGACTATTCCCGTGGTGTTTGGTTCGGCAGCCGCACACCCTGCCACCGGTCAGGTTGCCGCCGACGCTGCCCTTAGGGCCATCGCCGCACGCGGCTTGGAGTACCCGCTGATTGGTAAGCCGTCCGCGAGCGCCGACTGGTTTGCCGTGGATTATCCGGGCAAGCAGAAGATCCACCACTTCACGTCCGATGCGCAACTGGCTGAGGTGCTCGACCACCTCAGCGCTCGCGACTATCCCAGCGAGTTCCTCATTCAAGAATTCGTGCCCGGCGATGAGACCCACATGCGGTCACTGACTGCCTACCGCGACCACAGCGGTGAGGTCACTTTGCTGGCGGGTGGTCAGGTGCTGCTGGAAGAACACACCCCCGGCACCATTGGCATACCGGCAGCGATCCTCACCGGCGTGGACCCCGAGGCGTTCGAGGCTGCCCGGCGCGTACTCGATCACACCAACTATGTTGGCTTTGCGAACTTCGACTACAAGGTCAGTAGTCGCAACGGGCAACGCGTGTTCTTTGAAGCCAACCCCCGCATCGGCCGCAACAACTATTACGTGACGGCCGCCGGCGCCAATGTGGCCGAGGTTGTCGCTCGCGACCTGCTACCTGACCACGTCAGCGGTCCCACACCGCCGGTCACCCCCACCGGCGTCGTGCTGTATTCACTGGTGTCGTGGCGGGTATTGGCGCGTTACCTTCCGGACCGTGCACTGCGTGAACGGGTCCGTGCCGTACGCCGACGCAGTGGTCTGGTTCACCCGCTGGCCTACCGCCGCGACGGCTCACCAATGCGTCGATTGTGGGTGCGGGCGCTACGCGTTCGCTTGGCGATGATGTTGCGCCGCTACTACCCGGTCCCCACCGATACCGGGTTCTAAACGAGCACCCCTTACGCCGCAGGAACCTCAACGGGTGGGGGAACTGGTGACGGCGTCGGCGTGGGATGCGGATGTGGCGTGGGGGTGGGTGACGGAGTGGGCGTCGGCGTTGGGGACGGTGTAGGTGACGGGGTTGGGGACGGTGTGGGCGACGGGGTGTTGTTCACGCCTACGTCCGCTCGCGGCGGGAAGCTCACCACGTCCAGCGGCGCCAAAATCGGCCCCATCATGGCCGTCCAGATCCGCACCGGCACGGAACCGCCAGTTATTTGCGAATAGCCGCCAAATGGGGTGATCTCCTCCGCCTCACCGTTGGGTCCCACCTGGTACATCCCCACCACCCCCACCTGCTGGGGAGTGAAACCCACAAACCAGGCCGAACGGTTGTCGTTCGAGGTACCCGTCTTGCCGGCAATGGGGCGGCCTAGTTCGGCGGCCGGATGCCCCGAACCGGAGCGGTAGTTCACCACCTGCTGCATGGCGTAGGTTGCGTCGGCCATCACGTCGGCGTCAAATACCCGCTGGGGCACCACCTGGTGCTGGTAGTACTCGGTGCCGTCGGCGAAGGTGATGGATGCGACCAGGTATTGGTCGGTGTGCACGCCCCCGGTAGCGAAGGTCGAATAGGCCGAGGCCAGGTCAAGGGCGTGCGGCGATGCGGTGCCGAGCACATTGGACGGGTTGGACTCTAAGCCGGCCGTTGCCTCCGGGATGCCCGCCCGGACGGCCACTTCGCGGGTGCGTTCGGGGCCGATCTCCACGTTCAGCTGGGCATATACCGTGTTCACCGAGTACGCGGTGGCGCTGATGAGGTCGATGTCGCCGTAGCTGACGCCGCCAAAGTTGCGAACCTCGTTATCGAATCCGGCAATGGGCTTGGGTTGGTCGCCGTTGTATACCGACTGCAAGCCGATGCCGCTTTCCAGTGCCGCTACCAACGTAAAGGGCTTAAAGGTGGAACCCGCCTGGGCAATGTCCTGGGTGACGGCGTTGCGTTGAATGGTCAGGTAGTCGGCGCCGCCATACATGCCGGTGATGGCGCCCGTGTCCGGGTTCATGGTCACCGCTGCAACGCGCAGGTTAGGGGCAGCGCCCTCGGGCATGGTGGCTACGCCATCCTCGATGGCTGCCTGCGTAGCGGGATCAATGGTGGTGACAATGCTCAGGCCCCGCGTTTCGATGTCCTCCTGGGTGATGCCCGTCTCACGTTCAATCTCATCCATGGCCGCGCGCAGGATGTAACCCTTCGTGCCACCAAAGACGTCCGTGTTTTGGTAGGGGATTGTCTCGGGGAACACCTGGGCGGCGCGCTGGCTGGCCGTGATGTAACCCAGGCTCACCATGCCATCGAGGACGTAGTTCCAGCGTGCCTTGGCTTGCTCGGGATTCACGGCGGGATCCCACCGCGATGGCGCGGGCAGGATGCCGGCCAGCATGGATGCCTCGGACACGGTCAGCTCCGCAGCGGACTTGCCAAAGTACTTGCGCGCGGCTGCCTCGATTCCGTAGGCGCCGCGGCCAAAGTAGATGGTGTTGATGTAGTTACCCAGCAGGTCGCGCTTGTCCTGCTTTTGGCTGATCTTGAGTGCCATCAGCGCCTCGTCGATCTTGCCTTTGAGGTCCGTGGTGGTGCGACCCACGTAATAGCGCTCCACATATTGCTGTGTGATGGTGGAGCCGCCCTGCTTTTTGCCCAAAACCACGGTCTTGAAAAGGGCGCGTGCCGTTCCCCCAAAGTCCACGCCTGGGTTGGTGTAGAAAGAGCGATCCTCGGCAGCCACGAACGCATTGCCCACATAGTCGGGCAACGTGTCGATGTCGACGATCTGCCGATCCGCCTCGCCTAGGCGACCCATCACGGTGACGCCATCGGAGTAGTAGAACGTGGAGGACTGCTGCAACGCGAAGGCGCTCGGCTCGGGGATGTGGATCATCTGGTAGCGGATGAACAGTGCGATGAATCCGGTCAGGGACAGCGCGAGGACCCCGACCAGGCCGGCGAACACCGTGCGGCGCAGCCAGTACTTCCAGCGGGGGATCTCATTGCCGCGGCGGTCGCGCGGCGGACCGCTACGCCCGTTTCCCCCGCGCCCGCTCCCACCGGTGCCGCTACCCCCACGCCCGCTTCCCCCGCGCCCGGTGGTACCGGTTTGCGTGCGGGGGCGGCCTTGCGCAGCAGCGCGCTCATATTCGGCACGGCCCTTTGCACGCGCGAGCGGGGAACTCGTTGACTGGGGGGTGCGCGCGGCTGGTTGGCGGGTACTGGGCTGGCGGGTACTGGGCTGGCGAGTACTGGGCTGGCGAGTACTGGGCCGCTGTGGGGTGGAGCGCTGTGGGGTTGACTGTGCCGGCCGTGTGCTCTTGCGTTCGGGTCGACCCCACTGATCACTCACCATGTCAGTCTACGAACGGCACAGCGGCCCACCCGGTTCCCGCGCCCGCTGCACTGGAGCGCACTCCACCCGCCGCGTCACACATTTCACGCTTCAACTTGCAATCGATGTATCGACGCGATACAACTAGGTGCTACACCGCCGCGATACATCGCGAGCGATGCACTGACGCCGCGGTCCGGATCAACTTCCGCCCGCAGGCACAGAACCTGGGAAGGGATGGTCGTGGGACGCACTGACGTACTCGTGCTCGCCATCCTGGGCACCCTGGCCGAGAAGCCCCTTCATGGCTACGAGATTCGCAAGCGTCTAGGCAGCCAACTCGGCCCCTTCCGTGCGCTGTCCTACGGCAGTTTGTACCCCGCACTCAAGCGCATGGTGGCCGCCGACCTGATCGGTGTGAACGACGACGGACCCGACCCGGCATCGTCGCGACGGTCCCGCATCGTGTATCGCCTGACCGAGGCCGGTAAGGCGCAGTTGCAAGAAGAGCTCGCCTCGGCCGGAGCGTCGGCATGGGAGGACGACACGTTCGACGTGCGCTTTTCCATGTTCGAACACACCGACGCCGCCACGCGGCTACGCATCCTCGAAGGGCGCCGATCGCGCCTGTCCGAGCGCATTGAAGAAATTTCCGTCGGCTTGCGGGCGGTACGGGAACGGCACGATGCCTACACGGCTGAGCTGCAACGTCACGGCCTGGAGAGGGTCGAACGCGAAGTCGAGTGGCTAGACAAGTTGATTGAAAACGAACGAGCCGCCACAAGCGGTGACGACGACCCCGCCTCGGCGGGCTAGACAAGGAGAAAAGGAATATGAGCAAGTTGCGCGTCGCCATCGTGGGCGTGGGTAACTGTGCGACGTCCCTGATTCAGGGCGTCGAGTTCTACAAGGACGCCAAGCCCGAGGACAAGGTCCCCGGACTCATGCACGTCAAGCTGGGTGACTACCACGTCAACGACATCGAGTTTGTCGCGGCGTTCGACGTCGACTCGCTCAAGGTGGGCAAGGAACTGGTCGAGGCCACGCAGGCTTCGGAGAACAACACCATCAAGATCTGCGACGTCCCCAAGACCGACGTGCAGGTCTCACGAGGTGTGACCCTGGACGGCTTGGGCAAGTACTACCGCCAGACCATCGTCGAGTCCGACGATGCCCCCGTTGACGTGGTGCAGGTCCTCAAGGACTCCCAGGCCGACGTGTTGGTGTGCTACCTGCCGGTGGGTTCGGAAGAGGCCGCCAAGTACTACGCCCAGTGCGCGATCGACGCCAACGTTGCGTTCGTGAACGCCCTGCCGGTGTTCATCGCCTCCGACCCCGAGTGGGCCAAGAAGTTCCAGGACGCCGGCGTGCCGATCGTCGGTGACGACATCAAGTCGCAGGTGGGCGCCACCATCACCCACCGCGTGCTTGCCCGCCTGTTTGAGGACCGTGGCGTGCGTCTGGACCGCACCTACCAGCTCAACGTGGGCGGCAACATGGACTTCAAGAACATGCTTGAGCGTGACCGCCTTGAGTCCAAGAAGGTGTCCAAGACTCAGGCCGTGACGTCCAACATCAACGACGGCCCGCTGGCTGGCCTGAAGGACTCGCGCGATGTGCACATCGGCCCGTCCGACTACGTGGCCTGGCTCGACGACCGCAAGTGGGCCTACGTGCGCCTGGAGGGTTCGGCCTTCGGTGAGGTGCCCCTGAACCTGGAGTACAAGCTCGAGGTGTGGGACTCGCCCAACTCGGCCGGCATCATCATCGACGCCGTGCGCGCCGCGAAGATCGCCAAGGACCGCGGCATTGGTGGCCCGATCCTCTCGGCAGCGACCTACTTCATGAAGTCCCCGCCGGTGCAGACCGAGGACACGCTGGGCCGCCAGCACCTCGAAGAGTTCATCGCCGGAACGCGCGAGCGCTAACGCATGCGGCGCGTGCGCTGTGCGTGCACGCCGTGACCCTCAGGCCAGGGCACTTCCCCACCACCGGGAAGTGCCCTGGCCTGAGCTCTTTCTACGCCCAGCTCATCCGCGACCCAGCCACCACGGCGTCGGCCAAACGCACCATGACCTCCACGTCCTGCGTCAGCACGCTCGTGACGGTAATCAGCATCAGCTGCTTGCTTCCTGGGACGGTTCTCCAGTACGTGGCACTAAAGGTGCCCACCCCGGTGTCTGATGTCGCGGTGCCGTCATCGTCAGCGCCGTCCCCTGTTGAGTCAGGCCGTGCCGCCGTCACGCGCCACCGCCGCACACTGCAGCCATCGACGCAGTCGCGGCGCTGCCATCCGGCGGTGTCGCCCAATGCATCCATCGCAGCCAAGAAGGCGTCAATGACGTGCTGGGGTTCAGTTCCCAGCACGGGGCTGAGGTGGACGTCCGCCGGAGCAAAAACTGCGATCGCTATGGGCGCGGGCACACCCGCGAGGAGCTCGTGGCATAGGAACAATGACTGCAGGCCTGTACGCGGGCGGGAGTGTTCGAGTACGCCGCTGAGCAGGCGGCGCACTTGAGCGCGGGTGCGGGAGAGATTGTCGGCGCGACCAACAGTCAGCGTCGCATAGTTGTGAATGCGTGTGGCGGTCACCTCTGGTCGGGTTGGATCCAGCTGTACCCAGCTACCCGGCAATCGCAGCACCAGTCGGCCGCCGTCCCCTCCGTGAGCTTGCATTCCCCGCCTTCCCGTGTGCTTGCCTGGTCACATTCTGTACCGCGCTGGGCGGTATTGCCTGGTGAGGTCAGTCCCGCGAACACCGTGTCTGTGCCTACTCGTGGAACGTGTACTGGTGGTGGGTGATTGTGGTGGGCGCATCGGCCGGTAGGACAACACCGCGAAACGGCTCGCTCAGATCGGTCACACCGTGGGCGGCGTTAAATGTCAGGTGATCTCGCAGGGTTGCCAGGTAGGCGCTGTGCGTGTGTGCAATCACGTTCACGCTTTTGACGCTGGGGCTGGCTCCCTGGGATCGCGGCCCGTCCCACACCTCGACCCGGTGCCCGGAGGGTGCACCGACGTCAATGAGGTCGGCCCGGTGGATGGGATCGCGCAGGTGTTTGACCTGGACAACAGGGGTTTGTGCCCCCAGGTTCATGCCGTCAATTGGGGACCCCGCGCACACGAGGCCCGCGTAGGTGTAGCCGCCCGCGTGATGTTCCATGAGGCGTCCAGCCATGATGCCGCCCAGGCTCCACCCGGTCAGCACCACGGGCTCGCCGGCGGCAATCCCCGCCTGGGACATTGCATCAAGCACTGCCTTTTCGTATTGAGTGCGAACATCCGGGTACAGCATCAACATCAGGTCTGCGTCGAGGTCATTGGGAGCCCCCTGGTCACCGGTGATGACCCAATCCTGAGTGGACGGCAACGCCACAATCCATCCGACGTGACCGTCGGCGCCCTCCACTCGGGCAATGTCTACGACCGCCCGCTGCGCCCCTCCCAACTGGTCCACAAGCCCTGCCATGGCGAGCAGGTCGGCGACATCCTGCGGCACTAGACGATTGAGCGTGGCCTGAGCGCGCGTCTGAGTAGACGACAGCATCTGGGCGTCAAGTTCTCTGACGTGCGGGGCTGGGGCGTGGACCTCATCAGCCAGGCGACTGGCGATATATAGCCCCAGCGCGGGAATTGCCACTGACAATCCCAGCACCACTAGGCGTAGACGTTGCGCATCGTCCAACCCCCACAGCTGTGCCAGCTGGTCCGCGGTCCAGGCCGCGTTCATTGCTGGCAGTTCTATGACGGCGACCACCGCAACCAGCGCCAGGACCACCGCCACCGTGGTCTCGATTCGTTCCACCTGACGGTGCAGCTCCTCCAGTACGCCATCGAGAAACTCACGGGCCCACCGGGCCACCCCGGTGAGCATGTGCGTCACGCCGCCCACCATCTGAGCGATGCGGTCCCACCACGAGTCGTGGGTGGAGGCGAACCCGGCCTCCATGCGGCGAATTGCGATCACGGCCGCCTCGTCGACGGCCTGAACGGCATTCGCGTACGCACGCACCGCCACGTCCATCGCCTGGGCATCGGCTGCACCCACGGCATCCTCGTAGGCGACCGTTGCCCGTTGGACCTGCTCACGTTGGGCATGCAGTGTCACGGCGTAGTCGCGCAGTGCCGCGGTGGTTGTCGCATAACGCTCGTGGGCGGCGCTCACCCCAGAGCGGGCCTGGCGGTGCCGTTCCCGCAACGCATCGCCAGCAGCGCCGTCGCCAGCAACGCCGTCAACAACAACACCGTCAACAACAGCACCATCGCCCCCAGCCAAGGCCGCCTCCAACTGCTCGGCGACGGCCGCCAGGTAATACTCGGTCGCCGCCAGGCGGTCCACGGCCGCATCAAGTCCCACGGGGTCCGCCGCCGCCACAGCATCACCGCCCGGGACGGCACCACCGCCCGGGACAGCATCGGCTCCCATCACGCCTAGCGCACCATTCATCCGCGACCCCCCGCGCCCGCCACGGTGCGTGCCAGCGCACGCTCAAGGTCCGCGAACGTGTCGGCGACCGCCTCACACGCATCGGCAAGGTCCGTCAGGGTGGCAACGAGGCGTCCGCGGTGGACCGACCAGTTGGAACCAAAGTCACGCACGGTGGCCGCGAGCGCCCGGTGGCCAACCGCGTCGGCCGCTGCGGTGGCGACGGCGCCTCCGTCATCAAAATCTGCGATGATGGCACGCAGGCGGGCGGCGCTATGCCTGAGTGCGTCGCCATCCACCGCGATGCGTTCAGAGCTGTATGCCGTCATGTTGCCCCCTCCACGACAGAGCATGGCCCGCCGGCCCAGCGTCGGCATACCGCGGGCAAGCACCCTGGGGACAAGTGCACAAATCCGCATCTGGGGACTGCGTCGTCCCCCTCACGATGCCCCTAGCCTTAGTGCCATGTCGTACGCCCTAGACCTCGCCCACCTGTGGCGCTCTGGGGGATTTCGCCGCCTGACCTGGGTGCGGGTGCTCAGCCAGGCCGGCGACGGTGCGTTCCAGTTCGGCATTGCGACGGCATTCTTCTTTGACCCCACCCACGCGACCACCGGGCTTGATATCGCGTTTGGCTTTGCCACGCTGTTTGCCCCGTTCACCGTGGTGGGCCCATTTGTGGGCCCGCTCATTGACCGCTGGCAGCGCCAACGCATCGTGCTGGTGAGCAACCTGGTGCGCGTGGGCCTGGTGGCACTGATTGCCACGTCCATGATCACCAGCTCCCCCAGCTTTCTGAAGTACGTGCTGGCTCTGATGACGCTGTCCGTCAATCGCTTTTTGCTTGCAGCGCTGACGTCCGGGATTCCGCGGGTGGTGCCGAACGAGGACCTCCTGACCGCCAACGCCATTCAGCCGACGCTGGGAACCATTGCGGCCACGCTGGGTGGAGCGGTGGGCGGGGTGTTCACCGTGTTCGCCCCCGGGGTCAGCGACCACTACCGGGCAGTCATTGCACTGGCGTTAGCGGGCGCCATGTTCGCGGCCTCCTGCCTGGCCACCACCACCTTGACGCGCACGGCGTTGGGGCCGCTCGACCCGCGCACGCACCTGGACTTGTCCAATGAGGTGACCCGGCTTGTACGGGGCTTGCGTGAGGGCCTCGTGCACCTTCACCAGCGGGTCACACCGTTTCATGCGCTCGGGGTGATGGCAGCCCAACGGCTGCTATACGGGGTGATGTTCGTTGCCGCGATCCTCATTGCCCGCCACCTGCTGGCCGACCCCACCGACGTAGAAGGTGGCCTGGCACAGCTGACGCTGGTGGTGGGATTTGGCGCGGTGGGATTTGGGCTGGCCGCCGCCCTGACCCCGGCGTTTGCGCCGCGCCTTGGCCCACGCCGCTGGATCCTCACCTGTTTGATGCTGGGCGCGCTGGGCCAGATTGTCCTGACCATCTCGCCCACCCGTCCGTGGCTGTATTCGGCTGCCGTCATCGTCAGCTTCGCGGTGCAGGGCGGCAAAATTGCCGTGGACACCATCGTCCAACGCGACACGGACGACGCCTTCCGTGGCCGAGCATTCACGCTGTACGACGTCGCCTACAACATCGCCTTCATTGGCTCCGCCTTTGT
>Ga0222423_1000196_pt1 | contig 53069 bp, 80 predicted proteins | sample 3A0metagenome_FD_182472 | JGI IMG/M metagenome (GOLD analysis project Ga0222423, IMG submission 182472) | Enriched microbial communities from leaf-cutter ant dump, University of Wisconsin, Madison, United States - 3A0 (version 2) | ecosystem: Environmental > Terrestrial > Nest > Insects nest >...
CGCGTGAGCGGCTCGCGGCACGTCGCACACGGGCGCTGCGGGAGTCGGCCGAGCGGGCCACGGTGCGCGGCGTCCCGTGGACCGAGGCGGAGATCGTGCTCGCGCTGGACCGGTCCCGCTCGGCGGCGCAGGTCGCGGACCTGCTGGGCCGGTCGAAGGCGGCGGTCGAGCACCAGCGGGCGCGCCGCATCGGGGACGCGACGAGCGGCCCGCTCCCACGAGGGCGCCGCGCCGCGCAGGCATGACGAAACGGCCCCCGCACCTGCCGAAGCAGGGCGGGGGCCGTTCGTGTGTGGGTGTGTAGGTCAGCTCAGCCCGATGAGGACCCCGTCGTGTGCGACGTACAGGTGTGCGTCGGGGTACGGGATCAACCCGGCAGGGGTGACCTGGTACAGGTTGACGGTCGATGCGGTGGCCGGTCGGGACGCCTCCGCGTACACGCGGGTCAGGATGATGTGTGCGATCGGCGCGTCAGGGGAGGCCCCGTCGGCGGATACGCCGGTCAGGACGATCCGGGCTGGTGTGCCTGTCCACGGGGTCGCTTCGACCCCGACCGCGGTCAGGACGACCGCGGCGGACGGGGTGTAGTCGACACCGTCGACGGCGGCGCCGGTGAGGGTGATCGTGGCGGCCACGGGTCAGGCCGCCGTCGCCTCGATGGTCATGCGGACCCCGGTCGCCCACGACGTGATCGCGGTGATCGATGCGGCGGGGAACGTAACGACCATGTCCGCCTCGCTGTTCGGGACGGATGCCACGGTCTGCGTGGCGCGCAACGTCGTCCCGTCGTACAGCTTGACGACGATCGACCCGGTCGACGCCCCGGTCTTGTTGCCGCGCAACCGCACGACGAGGGGCTGTTCGGCGGCGGGCGGGGTCATGGGTTGCAGGGTGCCGTCGATGAGCGCCCCGGTCGGGTTCCCGGGGGACGTGACGTACGTCGCGGACGACGTGTCCGCGAGGACGGCCTGCACGGTCCCGCCGGTCGCGGTCCACCCGGTGGACGATGCGATGGAGGCGAGGTAGCGGCGGGCGGTCGCGGTGATGGTGACGTCGTCGGAGGCGCTGCCGGAGTCGTCGGTGACGGTGCATCGCAGCACGTAGGTGCCTGCGGCGGACGGGGTGAACGTGGTCGTCGCGGCGGTGGACGACCCGAAGGTCCCGGTCCCGCCGGACACGATGGTCCATGCGTACGTCTTCGACCCGGTCCCGCCGGTAGCGGTCGCGGAGATCGCTGCGGCACCGGCAGCGTCGATCGTCTGGTCCGAGCCCGCGTTCACCGCGAGCGGGGTGGTGCCGAGCAGGAAACTCACGCTGACGCCCTGCCCGTTCGTCGGGGTCGCGGCAGGCGTGTACGACGCGGTAGCCCCAGACATCGACCCTGCCCCCGCCGGTTCGAACGATGCGACACCGAGCATTGACCGCTTCGCACCCGCCGTCGACTTCGCGTTGGCGCCGACCGCAACGAGCGACCCGCTCCACGTGAAGTCCGATGCGGGTGGGGTCGTCGCGTGGACCTCCGCAGCCGCGAACACCCGGGTCCCGGCCGCATACCCGAGGGTCGGCAGGATCACGTTGTTCGTGCCCTGCGACGAGTTCCCCGCGGACGCATCCACAGATGACAGCCCGGACACGCGCAGCACCTGCGCGGCCATCGACCCGGACGCTGCGGTCGTGAACGTCAGTGATGTGCCCTCTGACCCGGTCGCGGCCTTTGTGAAACAGGTCGTGACACCAGTGATCGCGGACTCCTCGACCTTCGTCCACCCCGCCGGGGTTGCCGGGTAGTCGTCCGAGTGGCCGACGAACGCGATGAGCGTCTCTCCGGCGGACGGTGCATTCGCCAGGGTGACGGTGACGGACGTGCCGGCGGTCGACGTCGCAGCGGACGCTACCTCAATGATCGTTGCCATGGGGTCCTCCGGGTCAGGGCTTCGTGAGGGTGGACAGGGTGGATCCGGATGCGTCGACCAGGACGTTGGGTCGTTCGGTGCCCCACGTGACAGCGTCGGAGCTGATCACGGCACGGGCAGCGGGCCCGTACACCCATGACCCGTCGAGGACCTTGTTGCCTTGCACGTCGTACGTCGCGTTCTCGTACAGGCGCAGCACGTACCCGCCGCCTGCGCACCAGTTGTCGTGCCAGGTCTGCAGCCCGGCGGCACCGTCGGCGCAGAACAGCGCGGCGTTCGGTGCGCCGATCCCGTTGGTGGGTCGGCAGTCGATGTTGCAGCGTTCGATCGTGACGGGACCACTGCCGCCGACGTTCTGCGTCCCGTCGTTGTGGTCGGCGGAGTCCTGACCCTCGACCCGGATGAAGCATTCGGTCAGGGACACGTTCCCGTTGGTCTTCGCGCCGTCGGAGTTCCCGCCGATGCGACACCGGTATGCGATGTAGTCCTGGAAGTGGATGCCGTCGTCCCCGGCAGACCCAGGTGTGTCGATGGTGCACCACTCGAGCGTGAACGGCCGGTGTTGTCCGGCGTAGTATCCGGACACCCCCTGGTCGAACTTACACGCGCGAATGGTGACTCCGGTGCGGTCGATGATGAGCCCGCCCTTGAACCATCGGCGGGTGATCGTACCGCCGTTGGCGACGAAGTCCGACAGGGACACGGTGGAGTTGTGGACGGTGAGGTCACCGTCGGTGACGTACCGGCCGAGTCCCGTGTCGTAGAACGCGGTGTGACCCGTGTTCGTCGCGGTGATCTCCGACCCGTGCGCAACCGTCTCCGCCGGGACCGCCGACGTTGTTGCGACCGTCGTGGTGTGCGGTCCAGCTGCACCCTGGTCGTCGACCGCCCACACCGCGAACGTGTACGCGGTCTCCGCAGCCAACCCCGTTGCGGTGTACGTCAGGACGCCTGCGTCGATGATGACCGGGCTGCCACCGTTGCGGGTGACCCGGTACGAGTCGATCGTGCCATCACCATCCGTCGCAGCCGTCCACGTCAACGTGACCGCGGACGACGTGACCGTCGACGACAACGATCCGACCGCACTCGGGGCGACGTTCATGGGCGGGCCAGGGTCTTCCCCACCGCCCGCACCCACAACCCACAGGGGCCGCAGGACCCCACCCTCGACGATGTACACGGCGGGGGTCATCAGGCTTCGATCTCCACCCACACAACCCAGTCCCCATCGGCCGCGTCAGGGGGAGCTGTGGTCGGTTCCGTGGACGACTCGACGACGTGCACCGTCGACCCGCCCGTGGCGGGTGCCCAGGTGGGTGCACCATCCACAGTCGTCAACACCAGGTTGTCCGCCCCGACCGGCGGGACACCCGTCGCAGCCGCCGCCAACGCCGCCGCAGCAGCATCGTCCGCAGCGTCCCGTGCAGCAGTCGCTGCGTCCGCGGCAAGCTCTACGACCGCCTGCGCCGCAGTCCGCGGGAATGCCCACTGCCCCGACCGCCACACCACGACCGGGGTGTCCTCCACCTGGAACGGCGGCACCACCCCCGCCGAGTTCGCATCGACCGACGACAGGGGAGTCCCCGACAGGTCGAATGCAGGCAGGGGGGTCGTGAACCCGATGTCGTCGGACGCGTACACCTGCCCAGCTGCGTTCGCAGCAGGCATCATCGCGACATCCACAGCCAGGAACTGGTCGAACAGGTACATGACCACGGGTGCTACTCCTTGCCGGTGTACGCCTCGGGGATGCCCTTGGCGAGGATCGAGAAGTACGCCTGCGCGCCGTTCGTGACGGCCTGCCACGCCGCACCGGCCATGCCGAGGGCGGCGGCGGTTAGGAACGACGACGTGAACGCGAACGCGAGACCTGCGGGGACGAGGAACCCGTTCGCGAGGGACTGTGCCGCGGTGCGCAGGAACGCCCGCCCCGCGGCGACCCGTGTCGTGTCGGGCACGAGGTGCTCACCCATCAGTGCGCCTCGAAGTCGACGGTCGCCGTCAGGTTCGACAGGGCCGCCTTCACGGCCTTCGCGACGGCAGTCGGGTCGGTGCCCGCGACCCCGGCTTGGACGAGCTCGGCAGCGAGCCGCGTCTCGTCGAGGACATCGGCGACACGCGCGGTGACGAGCGGGTCGAGGATCCGCACGACGAAGTCCCCGAACTGCCGCCCGGTGGGGGTGTCGCGGTTGGCACCCTGCTGGAACAAGGCGTAGACGCCCTTGAGTGCGGACGCCTGCACGGCGTCGAGGTCGGCTGGGGTGAGCGGCATGTCGTCCTCCTCGGGGTGGAGCAGCGCGAGCGCGCGTGCGTAGATGTCGGGGATCTGGCGGATCTTCGCGTCGCCGGGGCATCGCTTTCCGCGAGCGGTGGAGTAGTGCATGCCGCCGCCGCGCTGGGTGCGTCCGGCGAGCGGGGACGGCAGGGTGGGGAAGTTCCCGTCGATGCCGAGGCGGTGCCAGGACATCCCGGACGACGACGGGCCGATCTTCGCGTCGGTCGCCATGTGCACGGGAACCCCGTGGGTGGTGACGGCCCACGCGTAGATGCGGGCGAGCGTCTCAACCTGGGCGGCCGTCCACGGTTCGGTGTCGGCATTCTTGAGTCCACCCTGCGTCTCGACCGAGATGGTCGCGTCGTTCCCGTCGAGGTCCGCCTCCGCCCGCCACGCGGTGTCGACGTACTGCTCGACGGTCCCGTCGCGACGCACGTAGAAGTGCGAGCTCGCACGGCCCTGGGCGTTGAAGAACGACCACAGGGAGACGGCCTCGGACACGGCGACGTGCAGGTTCACGCGGTTGAACGCGACCATCCGCAGGCCGGACGTGTACTGCTCGTCGATGGGCTTCCAGATCGCCCCGGGGTAACGGGCCACGGTCGAACCTCCTGTTCAGAGTCGCTGTACGAGCCAACCGACGACCGCGGTCATCACACCGGTCACGATCCCGAGACCGGCGAGGATCACCGCCGCTGCCTGCCACCCCGACACGCGGGGGCGTCGCGCTGCTTGCTCCACCTCGACGGCACCCACCCGGGACGTCAGGTCCTTGATCCGGGTGTCCGCACTGTCGATGCGATGTGTGAGCTCGTCGAGCCGTGCCGCGTTCCCTGCGGCGTACGTGTCGAGCTTCCCTTCGAGGCGGGCGAGGGTGACCGGTACGGGTTCGGCCGCGGGGTGCTGGTCGGTGCCCATCAGGACGCCACCATCGCGATCCAGTGGACTGTGCGTTCGCGCCCGTTAGGACCGCCGACGAGACGCGCCTGGATCACTCCAGCGTTCGAGATGGATGTGATCCACGGGACGAGCCCCTCGTAGAGTTCCGCACCCATGATCGTGAGGGACACGTTCAGCTGGCCCGTGAGCCCCGTGCTGATCGACCGGGATGCCCCGACGACGAGTTCCGCACGCCCGGACGCGAACCCGAGCGCCTTGCGGGCGTTCGCCGCTGTGGACGCGCCCGTGCCACCGTTCAGGATCGGGACCGGCCCGTTCGTGAGACCAAGCCCCAGCTCGGACCGGGCGAGCGCCGCCTGGGTGCTGTTCCCACTGGCGGACCCGGCAAGCATGGGGATGTGCCCGGCAGGGATCCCGAACCCGAGGTTCAGGCGTGCACTGGTGGGGTTGCTCGCACCAAGCCCACCAGACGCCATAGGCAGGATCCCGCTGATCTGCGAGGCGGCATCGATCTTCCCGCTGATCTGCGAGGCGGCATCGATCTTCCCGCTGACCTGCGATGCGGCGTCGACCCGGTAGATCGTCCACACCCCAGTCGACGTGGCCGGGTTGATGACCCGCACCCACTCGAGCGGCGGGTACCCGATGAGGAGTCGGGCACCGATCGTCGTGATGTACTGCCGCACCGAGTCGGATGCGGCGACCGCACCACCGAGACCACGCCACACCCGCAGGTCGATCAGACCGGTGGGTTGCGTCTGCCCGGCAGTGACCTGCACGAGTGCGAGCGGTTGATCGTCGACCGTTCCCGGGCCCTGGTTCCGCATCCCGAACGTGGCGTTCTGCGACGACGTGCCCTTCACGACCGCCAGGACAGTGACACCACCCGCTCCCGCCCACGACCGGCGCAGGACGAGCATGTCCCACCGGGACCCGGACGTGACCTCGTCGAACGTGACGACCGCGTCTTCGTCCATCACGTCACGGATGCCGCACCCGGCGGCCATGCCGGCCTTCACGGTGACTGCACGTGCCGTGCCCGTGTTGACCGATGGGGCGAACCCGTCGATCCCGTCGACCGTGTACGGGACACCGCCCGCGTCCGGCAACCAGAGCGACGTGTTGTCCTCAGTGACGGTCCCGCCGTACCCGATCGACTGGATGACCACGATGCATCAGCTCCCTGTGTGGAGTCGTCGCTGTTGGCGTGCGACCGCGGCGACTGCGCGGGCGAGGGTGAGGGTGGGGTCGTCGATGCGGTCCCCGACCTGTGGGGTGACCCGCACCCCGGATGCGGACCAGGTGAGGGTCGCGGACCGCAGGACGTCGGTCACGGTGACCCCGGTGGCGAGCGCGATGGTCACGGTGTCCCCGACGTGCACACCGCGGCCCCCGTACTGGAACGTTCCGTTCTCGTTGAGGGACACGTGCAGCCCGGTGGTGGGGGCACCGGCGGTGATCGCGGCGGCCATGCGGGCGGTCGAGTCAGTCGTGAACGTCGTGTCGTCGTGCTTCAGGTCGCGGGCGTCGACGAACTGTTCGATGAGGTCCCCGCTGGTGGTTTCCCGGTCGTTGTCGACGCGGGTGCGGAACGTGCGGGCTTCGTCCTCCCCGTCGAACCCGCCCACAACCCGTGTGACGGTGGACCCGGACGCCGTGTAGGTGACGTCGGTGAGGGTGCCGCCGTCTTCAGACAGGGTGATCGGCCACGTGTCCGTCTCGTAGCAGTCGACGACGAGCCCACCGGCACCCTGTTGGACGCTCACCCCGATCCCGGCCTGGTCGACGAGCGCACCGAGGAGGTCCGCGGGTGTGTCGAACCGGGCTTGTGCAGTGATCGTGTCGCCACGCCCCTGGTCGGTTGCGACCGTGACAGGCAGTGCGAGGCGGGTGACCGCGGCCTGCAGGAACGTCTTCACGACGGTCTCCGCCGGCCCGGTGACCTTGTGCACGGGGGACGTCTGTGCGGTGATCGCCGCGGTGGGGACGGGCCACAGCAGGACCCGCGTCAGCAGCCGCCAGTCGTCCTCCACCTCGAACGTCCACACCCGTGACGTGGCGTTCCCTTCTGACCGCCACGACCGGACCGGTCCACCGACCAGGTGCTCCCCGCGGTACCGGATCACGGCACGGGCGCCCGGTGCGGCGAGCAGGGTCACCTTCGGGTCGTCACCGCGCAGGGTGATCGACGCGGTCGGTTGCTGGTTGTGCCGGGGGGTCGCCACGACCTGCACCGGGTCACCCACCCACCCGGTGCGGGTGAACGTCTTGTCCCAGACGGTCACCTCGACGTCGTCGTTCACCACGCCCGCCGGTACCGGGGTTCCAACCGGACGTGCACGTCACCGGCAGGGTCCGTCACGTTGATCGTCAACGGCACCGACCCGCCCTTCGGGACCGGTTGGAACGTCGTGGACGCACCAAGCTCGATGGTGCGGTCCGTGCCGGACGGCACCCGGTCAGCCACCCACTGGACGCGTGCAGCGTCGTCGTCGACTGTCGAGTCGAACGTGTCGATCTCGACTGCGGTCCGCACCGTCGGGTGCGTGTCGACGACGAGCATGCGACCCGTCTCGATCTCGAACGGCACGTCGATGACACCGTCCGCGGTGCCGTACTGCCCGGCCGTGCACGCACCGATCCACCACTGCGGCCAGGCGGGCACCTGACCGGGGTTCGTGATGGTCGCCGTGTCGAACGACAAGACGGCCTCCGCGATCTCGAACGGCGGCCCACCACCCTCGGGGATGAACGGGGGCGGGGACGCGGCAGCCTGTTCGAACGTGCGCACGACCGGTGAACCCAACCAGTACGGGTCCTCCGCTTGCAGGGTCACCCCGTAGGGCGCCCACCCGCGACGCCCCGGCATGGCATCCCATGACGGGTCACCGTCGGACACGAACCGGCACCGCAACGACCGGGTCCGCCCGCCCGGTTGGGTGATCACCCACAGGCCGGTGGCGTCCGGGTCGAGGGACGCCCAGAACGCGGCGTCGTAGTCCAACCACGCCTGCGACCCGTCGTCGTGCCACACCCACAACGGCCAGAACACCTCACGGACCCCGGCACGGAACCCCTGCCACTGGCCGCCCTCCGTGCCTGCCGTCTGGTCGACGGTGTGCTCACCGGGGGTGACGCCCATGCCTCGCACACCGGCCTGCATGCGGATCCCCGACTGGCGGGGCCCGTGCAGGGACCACACGGTCCCGTCGGTGCCGTGCCACTCCATGGTGACCCCCGGCCACAGGTCAGGTGGGGGACCGGGCGGGATGTACGGGACGCCGTAGACGACACCGGTCACACCGCACCCCCGATCCCTGCCAGGCCGGTCACGGCGATCGCGTCACGGGTGCGGGTCACCAACGCGCGGGCCGCCGCATCCGGGTTGACTGCCTGAATGTTCCCGACGGTGATCTGCACGCCACCACCGACACGACCAGTCGACGGGGTCGACGACGCCGCGTAATGCCCGACAGGCCCACCGGTAGCGAACCGACCCGCGTTCAACAGGTGGAAGAAGTCCACCCCGTACTTGCGCACCGCGGCAGCCCGGACCACGAACTCACCGTTCGACGCCCAGATCGGCACATCATCGGACGTGCCCGTGCCCGGGCCGACGACCTGACCGCCCGTCGCCAACCCGGGACGACCCGACCCTGACGCGAGACCGTTCAGGTCCGGCAGGGTCGCCCGCACCCGGATCGTCGCGACCCGACCGTTCAAGTTCTCGATGAGCCGCCGCACGGACTCCGACGCCCGGGCCGTGTCCGCTGCGATCTGCACGTTCACCCGGTCCGGGATCAGGTCCAGCTGGTCCGCGAGCGCGGTCGCCGCGTCCTTCGACATGCCCATCGACTCGGCCTGCTTGATGAAGTCGTCCCGCAGTTGCCGCATCGTCTTGCGGAGCTCGTCCTGGGTGGCGCCCTGCTCCTTGTTCGCGTCGATGAGGTCCCAACCGGACTTCGCGAGGTCGTCGAGGGCGGCCTGGTTCTTGCGACCTGCTTCGGTGTTCAGGTCGAGGGTCTTCCCGTTCTCGGTGAGTGCGTCCCGGGCGTCGTCCACGGCTTGCCGGTACTGGCGTTGCGCTTCACGGGCGGTCAGGGCGATCCCGGCGTGTTCCTTCATCCCGTCGATGAGGTCGTCGAGGGCCTTCACGAACTGGGATACGGACGCGGTGCCGTCGTCGGTCGCGTCCGCGTACTCCAGCAGGGCGGACTTCGCGCCGTCGGTTGCGTCCGCATGGTCCTTCGTGACGCCGATGCCCGCGGCCTGCTCGTCGTTCCACGCGGCCTGGGCCTTCCGAACCTTGTCCGTCTGCGTGGCAGTGTCTTCCAGGACGTGCCCCATGAAGGCCCGTTCCTTGCGGGCCGCCTTGGTCTGCTCCCCGTTGTACCCCTCGGACTCGGTGAGGTTGTCGATCTTCACCTGGACTCGCTCCGCAGCGGCACGGAGTTCGTCCATGGCTTCCTCGTTGCCGAGCGCCGCGTCCGTGACCACATCAAGACTTAGCCCGAGTCGCTTCGCGTAGTCGATCGTGCCCTCGTCGACGAGCTGCTTGTACGCGACGGCTCGCGTGTTTGTCGTGATCGCGCCGGTCTGCGCGTCCAGTGAGCTCTTCAGGTCGTCGACCCGTTGCTTCGCGTCCGCCTGGTGCTTCACGAACACCCCGAACGCGATGGTCGCCGCGGCGAGCCCGACCCCGAGGGGCCCGGTCATCGCGGACCCGACAGCACGGACCGCGGCAACGGTCTTCGGCATCGACGCGGCCAGCACATCCATGGCCGCCTTCGTCGCGACGATCCGGGGGGCCATCAGCAGGAACCCACCGGCCGCCAACCCGACCGCCGCGGTCAACACCCCCACGCCCAGGGCAAGCCGCTGCACCATCGGGTCCGCGGACCCGTACGCGTCGACCGCGGCCGTCAGGGTCTGCACCATCGTCCGCAGAACCCCGTTCGCAGCCTCACCCGTCTGGATCAGGGCCGTGTCCAGGGCGCCCCCGAGACGCTCGATGTCCCCGTTCAGGTTGTCCGTCATCAGACGGGCCGTCTCCGCCGCATACCCGGCGTCGTTGACCTTGTCCGTCCACTCCCGAACAGCGTCCCCACCCTCAGCGAGGAGCACGTTCGCCGCCGTCAACTGGGCGTTCCCGAACAGCTTCCCGAGCGCGTTCGCCTTCTCCGCGTCCGTCATCCCCCACGTCGCCTTCGTCAACTGGTCCGCGACACCAGCCAACCCGAGGAACTTCCCCTGCCCGTCGAACACCTGCAGGTTCAGGTCCTTCATGACCTCCGCCGCATCCTTCGACGGCGACGTCAGAGACGACAGCATGCCGCGCAGCGACGTGCCGGCCTGCTCACCGATGATCCCGTTCGACGCGAACAGGGCCACCGTCCCCGCGGTCTCCTCGAGGGACACCCCCAGCTGGGATGCGGGCACACCGGCGTACTTCATGGCCTCGGCCATGTCACTGACCTCACCTTGCGCCTTCCCGGCACCGGCAGCGAGGACGTCCGCGACGTGGGTGGCCTTGTCCCCGGACAGCTTGAACTGGGTGAGGGTCGTCGCCGTGTACTCGGCGGCGTCCGCGACCTGCAGTTCCCCGGCGGCGGCGAGGTCGAGGGCCCCGGTGAGTCCACCGCTGAGGACGTCGGTGACGTCGACACCGGCCTTGATGAGGTTCGTGATCCCGGCGGCGGCTTCCGACGCGGAGAACTTCGTGTCGGCACCGGCACGCTTCGCGGCTTCCCGCAGCAGGTCCAGGTTCCCGGCGGTCTCGTGGGATGCGGCTTCGACCCCGGACATCGCCTCGTCGAACTCCGCGAACTTCGCGACGGCGATCCCGACACCTGCGGCGGCGGCCGCGCCGATTCCGGTGAGGGTGCCACCGACCCGGTTCCATGCGTCCTCGTGGCGGCGTGCGGACTGCACCATCTGTCCGAGCGCGGTCGACGACGACCGGGCGGTCTCGCCCGCCTTCTTCGCGACGTCCCCGAGTGCCTGCTCGGTGCCCTTGAGCTGCTTGCGGAAGTCCGCGACCTCAGCCCGGAACCGGACGACGACGGAACGTTCAGGCACCAGAACTTCACCCCCCGCCGGTGTTCGGTTCGCGCCACGATGGGCGGATGGGGTTCCTGATCGTCCTGGTCCTGCTGGTCGTCGCCGGTGCGCTGGTCGCCGGGGTTATCGGCGCGGCGTCGTCAGGTGGTGATGTGCGCCGTCGTGCGACGGCCGTGGCGGACGCCCCGGCGATCCTTGACCGCACGTTCACCGGTGACACCGTGACCGTGCACGTGCACGCCTCCACACTGCCGTGGGAGATGTGGGTGACCGGTGGACGGGACCGCGGCTACGACCTGCACCAGCAGTCCGACCAGTTGGGTGGTGCGGTGCAGACCCTGATCTTCACCCGGCGATCGACGACTCCCTGACCGGGGCCCGCACCGCCGACGGTGGGGCGTTGGGGGTGTCGAACCGTGGGGCCATGCGCGGGTCCGGGTCGTACCCGTCCGGGGTGATGTCCAGCACGAACGCGGTCTCCGCCGGGGACAACGGGTGCCCGTCCGTCGCCAGGTGCATCGCCTGACACGCCTGACACAGGACACGGTGCGCCTGGTACTCGCCTTCCATGTCCTCGTTCCACGACCGGTCCTTCGGGTGCCCGCACCCCCGGCACAGGCCGTCCTCGTGCACCGTCAACGCCAACGCCAACAGACGGTCCTTCACCGTCCACCGGGTCGGCTTCGACCCGGACCGCAACGTCGAGTGCGGGATGTGGTTCGCCCGCGCCGTCCGCAACTCGAGCACCACGTTCGGGTGTCGTCGCAGCGCGCGGGCTAGAAAGGGACCGTCAGGCCCGCCTCCGCCTTGGAGAACGCCGCCAGGAGCTCGTCGACCATGCGTTCCCCGGTGACGTCCCGCCGCTGCAGACGCTGCAGCTGGGCGGGTGTGAACGTGGGTGTCGAGTCGGGGGCGGTCGGGTCGGCGGTCGCAGCGGAAAGCACCCACAGGCCGGTGCTCTTCGGGTCGGTGACCCCGGCCTGTGCGGCACGAGCGGCCACGGCCGCGATCTCCGCCTGCGTCAGCTGCCACACCTTCACCCGGCGGGCGGTGCGTTCACGTTCCGCCCGCAGTGCGGTGAGTTCCGCCATGACGGACTCCGGGGTCGGGTCGTCCAACCCCCGGTCGGTGTCCTTCATGTTGCGGGCCGTCTTCATCTTCTCGTCGAGCTCGTTGAGGCGGGTGACGAACTCGTGGTCGCGGGTGTGCAGGACGGCGACGACGTGGGGTCGTTCGACGTCGTCGATCCACGCGTCGATGTCGAACTGGTTCGGGTCGGGTTCTTCGATCTTCGGCAGGTCGGTCATCACGGGTCTCCACGGGTCGTGCGTCACGGGTCGGTGTGGTGTGACCGGTGGGGGTGACGGACCCGTGAAGACGTCACCCCCACCGGGGTTGTGGGGGTCAGGCCCCGCCGGACACGATCGTGGTGTCGAGGTAGAACTGTCCCTGCTGCAGGAGCGGGACGGTGAGCTTCAGGTACCCGTCGCCCTGCCCGCCGGACTTCTGCGGTGCGTCGCACATGAACAGGAACACGTCGACCTCGTCACCCGTGGCGAGGTTCGTGGTGTGGGGCTTGCCGAGGCGGCGCAGGATCCACCCGAACGTGCCCTTCGTGAACGTCGCGGCGAGGTCGTTCTCGGACGGTTCGTTCGACGTGAAGTCGCGGAACAGGACGAGGTTGCCCTCGTAGTTCCCGACGGTCGGGACGACCGCGTTCGACACGTCCGTGACGGCCCGTTCGTTGACGGTGTCGGACGCGGTCGGGTTGATCGACGTGGTGGTCACGACGTAGGGGGAGATGTTCTTCGCGGTCGACAGGTCGGTGACCTTCGGGGCGGACGGGGTCGTGAGTGACGAAACACCGGACAGCCACCAGTAGCCGGTGACGCCGAGGTCGACGATGCGGGGCATGGTCAGTCCTCCTTGGGGGTGGTGCCCGGGGTCGGGCGGTTCTTGGTGACCGCGGCGACCGTGGCTGCGGGGGTCGGGGTGATCAGGTCGACGGGTGTGACCTCGATGCCGGTGAACCCTGCCGGGGTGGCGGGTGGGGTGACCTCGATCGGGGTGAACTGCCCGCTCGGGGCGGGTCGGTCCTGATTGCGGGCCATGGGTGCCTCCTGGTTGCGGGCATGACGAACACCCCGACACCAAGGGGTGCGGGGTGCGTGCGGGGGACGGGTCAGGGGTTCAGGCAGGCGAAGATCAGGGGTGCGAACCACCGGTCCGGGAGGGCCGGGTCGCGGGTGACGGTCAACCCGCGTGGTGTGTCGTCGACGAGGGGCCCGGTGCCGGTGACGAGGACCTTCCCGTGCAGGACGCCGCGGACGAGGGTGCACGCTTGCAGGCACCACGTCACGTCACCGGCGGCGACTGTGACCTGCACGGACCAGTCCAGCCCGGATGGGCCGGTCACCGCCTGATCGGTGGCGGTTGCGCCAGGTCCGGGCCACACGACCACGTACGGCAGGACCCGCCCATCCGTCAGTGCGGGGGGCCGGTCGGGGACGTCCGCCTCGTACACGGTGACCTTGGTCGACCCGATCGTCTTCAACGCGGCCACGGCGGCGGCGTACAGCACGTCCGGGGCGGTCACAGCAACCCCTCCGCGACCTGTTCCATGGCCTGCAGGAACCCCGGTTGTGCCCGGTCGAACGCAGGCCCCATGAACGCGTGCGGGCCCATGCGGGACGTCCCGAACTCCACGAACGCCCCATAGTTCGCGGTCGGGCCGATCTCGATCTCGTACGTGTCCCGGTCGATCTCCGTGAGGAGTTCCGCGACGGAGATGCTGTTCCGCAGGTTCCCGGTGTCCACCGGTGCGAAGACCTTCGCTTCCGCTTCGACCTGCACTGCGGCGCGTCGCAGCACGACCGCGGCACGCGCCCCCACCCGGTCGGGCACCCCGGTCAGGTCCACAGCGAGGAGGTTCAGCTCGGACACGTCCACGGTGACGCCGTCCATGCGCTCACCCCCAAGGGTTCAACTGGGCTGGTTCGTCTGGTCGTCAACACAGGAGAGCGTCTGCTCAACCCCGTGCGACGGTGCGACTACCGCGGCCACAACGAACACCCGACCGACCAGGGCAGGCAGGGTGTTGTCGTCGACGGCGGTGACAGTGACCCGGGCGCCCTGCGGGATGACCGGGGCGGTACGCCCCAACCCGACAGTGACGGTCCGGGTGACGACCTGCTGGTCCGCGAGGACCGTGTTGTGCGCCCCGGACTGGGCGTCGTACTCGATGATCGCGGGCCCCTCATGCAGGACCGTGACCGTCGGTTGCGTGGCGCCACTGGTCGGGCTCCACCCGCCACCGGTCGACCCAGCGGTGATCTTCACGGTCACGTTGTGGGTGTCGTCAGCGACCGACGCCAGGTGCTGCGCCCACCGCGGGTGAAACACCCTGGTCGACGTGAACGGCATCAGGTCACCACCCGGCCGGATACGGGGAGAACTCGAGGAACGCGATCCCACCGTCGTCGTCAGCGTCCGCCTCGGCGTCGTCCGCCATGACCCGCCACGCCGCAGCCTGCCGACGCAACGAGTCCGCGAGCTTCGCCCCGTCGGTGACGACACCAGCCTGGGTGCGCATCACCTTCGACACGAGCGCCTCCGACGTCGCGATCGCGTCGAGAGCGTCCGCGGCGGCACGCCGCAGCACCCACACCGGGCAGGCGGTGTCCGTCGCGACACCACCGTGCATGCGCAGGAACCCACCGACCTGCGTGTCCGACAACATCAGGTTGTCGGCATCGACGTCCGAGATCAGCAGACGCACCTGCCCGAGTGCCGTGTCGAACGGGCCCTCACCAAGCGTGACGGACATGCGGTTCACCCCCTTGAGCGGTGCCGGACGCAGGACGCGCTGATGGCAGGGACCGAAAGACCCGGCGGCCTTCGCACGGAGAAGTGGAGCTTGTGCCGGGCATGCGTTGACGCCCGACACCGCCGGGTCCGCCACCCGGTGAAGGGGTGGCGGACCCGAGGGGTGGTCAGGACCCGATGCCGATGTACAGGGCGTCGTCCCACAGGGCCGCAGCCCCGTTCTCGTGACGCACCCGGTACCGGATCGTGTCGTCGTCGAAGGAACCCTCGGTCGGGTCGACCGAACCGCCACCGACACGGTTACCCGCGTCGTTCTTCACCCGCAGGTCCGGGGCCTCGTGACCGGCGAGGAACGCCGACACGACGTGCGGGCGCGCGGACTGCGGCTCGGGCAGCAGGATCCACATCTTCGACACCGACGAGTACCCGGAGCCGACGACCGTCAGCCACGGGTTCACGACGACCTGCGGCGTCTGCGACAGACCGTTGCCCTCGACCTCACGACCCGTCTCGGGGTCCTTCACCCGGATCGTGTTCACGATCCCCGTCGCCGTGTTCGCGAGCGACGGGGGGACCATGAGCCGCAGGTTCGGGACCATGACCGGGCGGCCGTCCGAGTCCTTGCGGGACGTGACGTCCGTGATCGCCGCCTGCAGGTTCGCCGCGTCGAGGTTCTTGCCCGTCGCGTCACGGGCATCAGCCCACGTCGACAGACCCGACCCCGAGGCGTTGAAGAACACCGACGCCGCGAGCCGCTCCTCCGTCTCCCGCGCCGCCGTCGCGAGACGATCCGGCAGGTCACGGAACGCGTCGAGGTCGTCGTTGACGAACATCTCCCACGTCAGCGGGATGATGCCACCGTACTTGTCGACCTTGAACGACTTCTTCGACTCGGTGACGCCACGCGACTTGTACTCCGCGGCCTCCTTGACCTTCTCCAGGCCGGCACGACCACCGAGCAGGTCGACGATCGTCCGCTCCTTGAAGTTCGGGACGACCTTCCGCGTCGCGAACTGCGGCCACACCGGGTTGATCGCCGCATACGCGGCGACGAGCTCCCGGTCGTAGCCTGCACCGAGCAGGAACGGGAAGTCGCTCGTCGAGAGCGCCTCCTCCAGGTCAGCGCGAGCACGGGTGCTGCCCCGGAGGGCACGCTCGAACAGCTCGCGGGCGGCCAGGATGCGCTTGTTGCGCGGCTGGCCCTCCATGAACATCGTGGGCATGGTGTTCCTCCTCAGCCGGGCAGGCGGACGATGACCGGCTTCGTGCCGGACGAGATGGTGACGGTCTCCAGGGCGTAGCCCAGGAGGGTGCCCGTCGTGCTGGTGACGTCGATGAGCTGGACGCGGCCGCTGACGGCGCCACCACCGGACGCGTGCCCGTACACGGGCTTGCCGACGGTCGTCGTCGCGGACACCTGCAGGGTGTGCGCACCCTTGAGGCGGACGGTCGCGTTGCCGTCGCTGTCGCGGTCGGTCTGGGCGATACCGACGAGGTCGCCCACGACGACGACCTCCCCGGAGACGACGCCCGACGCGACAGGCAGCGTGATGCTGTCCGCGTCCCGGTAGACCTCGTTCGTGGCCATGGGTCAGCCCTCCTTCAGCTTCGCGAGGGCCTCGCGCAGCTCGTCGTCGGTCAGGTCCTTCGACTCCTCGGTGAGGGTCGGTCCGACGCCGCGAACCGACCCGATGCCGGACGCCTCCGCGACGGCAGCGAGGTACGTCTCCTCCTCGGCGCGGGACTTCTCGACGACCGGCGTGAACGCGTCGGTGTCGAGACGACCGGCCTCGGTCAGCGGCAGCGCCTGCGACGTCGCGTCACGGACGATCCGCGCCACGGACGCCTCCGCGAGGTCGCTGTTCGCCTTGGTGACGAGGTTCCGCGCGAAGTCACGCGCGTAGGTTGCGGCCTCGGCCTGCAGCGCACGCTGCTCAGCCTCCTCCGCCTTCTTGGCCGCGGCGTCACGCTCGGACTCGAGCGCGTGCACCCGGCCGGCGTCCGCCTCGAGCTGGCGCAGGCGCGCCTCCTCGATCTGGGGCATGTCGTCCTCCTGGGACTCCTGGGTGATGGTGGACTGCCCGGCCGGGTCGACCGGGACGTTGGGGGTGGGGTCGGTGCCTGACGTGGCCGCGAGGGTCGTCGACTCGTCGACGACGGGGTCGACGGTCGGGGCGCCGGTGGACTCGGTGGCCTGCACGGGCTCGTACGTGGTCTTCACACGGACCTCGACACGGTCACCGGTGAGGGCGGTCGCGGCGTCGTCGGTGACCGTGAACGTCTGCTGGTAGATGCCCAGCCCGTCGGGGCTCTCGACCTCGAACCACACCGTGGTGTCGTCGAAGTCCCGGACCCACACCCACGTCTTGTCCGCCGAGTAGGCGTCCTTCACGAGCGCGGAGAGCTGCTCGCGGCGGTCGTTCGCGGTCGCCTCGACGGCGACGGGCCTGGTCTGCGCGGCGTTGGCGCGGGCGGACTCGATGATCTGCAGGACCTTCCCGCCACGCCCGGCGTGGGTCACGAAGTCGACGGACAGGGCTTCGGTGATGCGGGACACGACCTGGGCGGGCTTCCCGTCCCACTGCCCGGCCTTCGTCTCCGCGAGGGCGCGGATGCTGACACCGATGTCCTCAGCCATCGCGGTGAGCGCGTCACGCCACGCGGGGAACACTCGGGCTTCCGCGACGAGCGCCTGCGCCGTGTCGTCCCAGCGGGCGTCCTCGGTGAGGACACCCGCCAGGTCCTTCACGGACCGTTCCGGCCGGTCGTACATCTCCGACTCGGACGGGTGGTCCAGGTACATGTGGGTGCCCGCGGCGAACACCTTCGCTTCGGCCGCGGCCTTGAGGGTGTCCGCCGGGTACACGCCGGACGATCCCTTCCCGGCGTCGATGAGTCGGATCAGCATGCGACCCGGCTTCCCGGTCCCGGCGGCTTCGAGGACGGCCGCCGATTCGGTGAGGGTGACAGGCACGGTGGCCTCCTTGGGATGACGGTCAGACCCGGTGGTGTTCGACAGGGGGTGAGCGTGGATGGGGAACCGGTGCACCTGTGGCGGGTCGAGACCGTGGAGTTCGGGGGCGACGGTGCGTCGACGACGTACAGGTGCGACCTGTGCGATGTGGTGTTGGTGGTCCCACCGGGGGGGACGCACCCGGACGTGTGCTAGACGCCCACCGGGTGGGTCGTCGGGACGAACTGCCACAGGTCTGCGACGGGGCGGGGGGTCCACGACGGACGCCACCCGGGGGTCAGACGGCGGGCCGTGAGGGCCTCCCACGGGACACCTGCTTGCAGGGCCGTCAACCGGGCGGGCCCCATGATCTTCACCTGGTCGGCCTGCGGCAACGCCCAGAACCGTTCCTGCGCGTCCGGGAGCACCGACACGGGTTCCGGCATGTCGAACCCCAGCTCAGACCAGGGACGGGCGACGGGAACGGCCGTGCACCGGCCCTGCTGATGGTCGGCAGGGCCGACGTCGGAGATGTCGTGGACCTGACCGTGCTTCGCCCAGCACGACGGGCAGCAGCGGGTGTCCAACGCGCACGTCCACACCCACCCCGAGTACATGTCGGGGTTCATCTGCCGGGCTGTCCACGCGGCGACCCGGTGCGCGTCGATCATCTCGGTGCGGGCGATCACGAGGGCCCGGGTCAGGCCACCGTTGAACGCACCCTCGACACGTCGCACCATGTCTGCGGCGGCCTTGCGCGGGTTGTCCCCGACGGCGACCCCACGGATCAGGGTCCGCCGCATCGTGTCCTGTGCGGCCGCGGTCAGGCGGGGCGTCGCAGCGGTGATCGTGTCACCGGTGCGCCGCACGATCGCATCCACCTGGTCCGGGTTCAACCGGTTCCACCGGGCACCAACCTGCGCCCGGTATGCGTCGACCGTCGGGAGTTCGGACTGCAGCATCGCAAGCTCAGCGACCTGGGTGGTGTCCAACACGTTCCCGAGGGCGTCGCGGACGGTCACCCCGAGGTACTCGGACAGGTCGATGATCTTGTCGGTGGCGTGCGCGAGGGCTTGCTGTGCACGGTCTGCCCGGGCGATCTCCCACGGGGACGGCCACTGCCCGTCGTCGCGGGTGGTTGCGAGGTCCATGAGGGCCGTCGACCATTCGTCGTGGAGTTCGTCCCACGCCCGCACCCACGCCTGCACCTGCTTGCGGACGGTCGCGTTCACGTCCTTCGCGATGTCGACACGCATCTTGCGGGCAAGCCGCAACGTGTCATCGTTGATCGCCACCGGTCAGGTCTCCGGTTCAGGGTCCTCGTCGTCACCGACGAGCCCGACCGGGTCAGCCCCACGCCGGAACGCGTCCGCTGCGGCCTGACCCGCGGACGTGAGCGGGTCAACCCAATGCCCGTCCTCGTCGAAGAAGTCCTCGAGGATCTCGTCGATGTCCTTCACCCCGAACGCCCGCAGCAGCAGCTTCACGGTCTCCTCCGGGGGGAACTTCCCGGTGCCGTCCGCTGCGACGAGCGCGTTCACGAGGACACCAATGTCGACGTCGTCGAAGTCCGGCCAGGTGATCTCCACGGTCGCGTCCGTGTCCTGTGCAAGGACGAGGGTTTCACGACCGGTTGCCTTGTCTCGCGGCAGGGTGCCCTTCAACGGGCCCTGCGGGGCACGCACCGCTTCACGGATCACGTAGTCGAGGACACGGGTCAGGGTCGCCGCCCACAGGGTGCGACGCCCACCCATCTCCAGCTTGGTGGGCTGGTCGAGGGTCTCCGCGGTCGCGCGGGCACCGGTCGTTCCCGGGTCCGCGAGGAGCATCGTGACGGGGACACCGAGGGCGGCGGCGATCATCGCGGCGAGTGGCCGCCCCGACTCGGAGTCGATCGTCGCACCGGACTTCGACACGGCTTCCAGCTTCGTGGACTCGTCGAGGACGACGGTCCCGCCCACGTTGTTCGGGTTCGCAGCCGGGGGCGTGCCCGCGGGGCGGCGGGTCAGGGCCTGCCGCATCTTCTGGGTGCGGGACCCCTTCCCGGTGGCCCGCCACGCGATCTGCGACAGGGACTTGATGAGCGTCGCCCAGTCGACCAGGAAGTCGCGGTACAGGCGGGCGAACACGACCGCCGCATACGCGTCACCGATGCCGAACTGCCACCCGTCGATCCGGTTCACGGACACGTGCACTACGGGCGAGTCCCACAGGATGGGTGCCCCGTCGAGAGTCTTCGGGCGGGCGGCAGGCCGGTACCCGACCGCCGGGTAGTAGGCGACACGCGACTCGGTGCGGGTACTCATCGTCGACATGTCCACAGCCCGTTGTGACCACTGCCGCCGGTAGAACCACGGGTCGTCCCGGTCGTCCGGGTTACAGATCACGTCCGTGATCTCGTCGAACGGCAACGACCGGACCTGCACGAACCCTGTGCGAGGGTTCGTGAAGCACGCGAGGAACACGTTCCCGTCCGTCCCGAGCGCCCGTTCAAGCTCCTCCCGGGCCTGCGCACCCGTGAACGCCGCCAGGTTCCCCGGGTCGTCGAGGAATGCCTGCACGACCGCGTTCACGTCCTGCGCACCGTCGTTCCCGTCCGCACGCGCCTGGACCTGCACACCCTGACCCCACACGTACGAGTGCCGCAGGACCAGGCCCCGCTTGATCAGCGGGTGCGCCACCGACAGAACTCGGGCTACCTTCGCGGCCCGAGCCAACCCGTCTCGGGAGAACTCCGTCTCCCCGGCGCCGACGAGCCGATCCCACCCCTGGTCCTCGAGCGCAAGCTCCAGGTCCGCGATGCCTTCCTGCAGCAGTTCGATCGACGACTCTGCGGCACGGGCGCGGGCGACGGTCTCGGACAGCACACGGGCGCGGGTGAACAGACCCACCGGGCACCTCCTGTCGTCAGTAGCCGCCGGCCCAGTCGTGCGGGTCGTCGTCGATGAGGTCGTCCCCGACGATGAGGTCGTCGTCAGGCAGGGGGTTCAGCAGGATCCGGTTCAGGGCTTGCGACATGGCGTCGATCGTGTCGTCGTGGGCGCCGTTCGGGAACGACTTCGCTTCCTCGATGAGTTCTTCGACGTTCGGCAGGAGGTCCGCGGTCGGCAGGTGCACGTTCCCGGAGTGTGTGAACGGGGACACGGCGGCGGCGCGCGCGAACTTCGACCCTTCGGGTTCGACGGGGATCAGGCCGGGGATCTGCCGGGCGAGCGCGTTGATGACGGCGGGCCCGTTCGCCTTGTCCTCGACGAACTTCGCGGCAGCTTGCGGCCACCTTGCGGTCAGGGCCCGGATCGCATCCAACGTGGCGGTGAACGACAGGCGGGCGCGAACCTGGTCGACCAGGTACGCGTCGACCCCGAACCTCGCCCACACCTGACCGACGACGTAATCGGACGACTTCGTGTCCTTGAACGTCAGGTCCCACGACTGCACGAGCTCGAAGTCATGCCCGGGGAGGGTGCGGGTCCCGTCCGGGTGCTGCACCCACAGGGGTTGTTCGTACCGGGTCCACGTGTCGGGGAACAGGCCCCCGGACTCGGGTGACGGGTGGCCTTGGTACAGGGCGTTCCACACGCGGGGCCCGACTTCACGGCGGGTCTGTTCCCACTGTGCGGCGGTGCGTTGCTCCCCGGTGCGTTCGTCGCGGCGGGCGGAGTCCATCCACTGGCCGGGTTCGCGGCCGAGCGGGTCGACCTCGCCACGGTCGGGGCGGTGGTCCGCTTGGGCGGGGATGTTGATGACCCGCCACCGGTGCCCTTCTTCGGAGGCGAGTAGCCGCCCAGCAAGGTCGTCGTGATGCCACCGGGTCAGGATCACGATGACGGGGGCGCCGGGGGCGAGGCGGGTGCGGGCGACGGACGTCCAGAACGACCATGCACGGTCCCGGTACGTCTGCGACTCAGCCTGCTCCATGTTCGAGATCGGGTCGTCGATGAACATGACGTCCGCGGGGCGACCGGTGAGACCACCGGCGATACCGACGGATCGGACCCCACCGATCCCGATGTCGCGTCGCAGCTTCCATGACGTGACCGCACCGTTGTCCTCTGCGATGCGCAGACCGAGGTCGAGGGTGCCGTCCTGCCCGGAGTTCGCTGTGATGTACCCGCGGATGTCGCGGCCGAACTCCATGGCGAGGGACTCGGCGTAGGACGCGACGACGACGCGACGGTTCGGGTTCCGCAGGAGGAACCACAGGGGCCCGGTCTTCGTGACCCGGGTGGACTTTCCTTCCTGTGGCGGCATGGAGATGATCAGCCGGTCACAGTCCCCGTTGTCGACGTCGACGAGGGCTTGGTCGATGACGTCGAGTGCGGCGGTCTGGATCGTGCCGGGTTCGATGGCCTTCGCGAGGACCCCGGGTGTGGGCCATGGGTCGCGTCTCGGTTCGAACGCTCGGGCGACGTGTTCCAACCAGGGTTCGACGGTCATCCGTCTCACCCCGCTCGTAGGGTCAGCCGGTGGGTCCGGTTCGGGCGGGGAGGGGTGCACCGCACGGGCAGCGTTTCGCCCATCCGGGGATGGGGTTGCGGCATGCGGGGCAGCGGATCCGGTCGCACCGGTGGCAGGTGTGGATGATGACGGGTGCCGTGGTGTGGGTGGTGAGGAGGGCTTGCCGGTCGCAGTCTTGCCCGCAGAGCCCGCATGGGGTGCGGTCCTCGTAGACACGCTCGGGCAGGGGTGGGGTGCGCATGGTGCGGTCACCCCGCTTCACGGTGGTCCCGTCGTGTGTGCGGCTCGCAGGCCAGCGGTGGTGGTGTTGGCGCCTGGTCCAGGCACGCCACGACGGGGGTTCAGGGGGTCCGCAGCATGTGGTCCATGACGGTGAGGTCACGGCCGTTGATGTGCACAACCCATGCGGCGAGCCGCGGATGGTGGTGGAGGATCACACCGGTTCCGCGGTGACCGCGGACACGGACGGTGTCTCCAGGGCGGAGGGTGACCATGAGGGTGCACCTCCCGGTTGGGTGGTGTGGGCCTGGGAGCTTGGCTCGACCGGGGCCCGTTTCAGGGCGTGCGTGTAACCGGGAAGCGTGACACTGCGTCTAGTGTGCCATGTGGGGGCGGGGTGCCGCACGTACTCCAACACCGGTGTTGCAGTACGTGTTGCAGTAGACCGGTGGTGTCACAGCGGGGCCGTCTGCAGATCCTCGTCGTAGTCGCGGTGGCCGGCATACGGCAGGGCGAGGGCGCGCAGGGTCGCCTCCGCTGCGCTGTGGGGCCAGATCGGGCCGCTCGATGCGTACGTCGGCACCTTCGTCTGGTCGAATGCGTCCGCGAGGAGGATGTCGGACTGGCGGAAGACGACCACCCAGTGCGGGCGGCACTGCTCCACGATCCGCCGCTTCGCCTCGCACTCGGCCAGGACGCGAGACGGTGCGAGCCACCCCGCCGTCTCCCCGACGTTCTCCTCGTACTCCACGTTCTCCCGCGCCGCCGCCTCGTCCTCCGCGATCCGCGCGAGCAGGAACTCCACCAGGTCGCTCACCGTGTCCCCTCCGTCCGGTCCTCACAGTCCGCCGCCAACGACGGGACCGCATGCGCCACCCCATGACACCGGCAATGCCACGGATCCACACCATGCCCCACCCGAGGCGGGTCGCTACTCACGCCCCACGCCCGACACGGTCCGCGATGTCCCCCAACCGGAACAAGTCCCGACCACGCGCATCCTGCCCCCGCACCACCAACACCCCCCGATGCACCCACTGCCGCAACGTCGCCGCCTGCACCCCCCGCGGTTTGAACACCCGCCGCGCGTCCTCCAACGTGACAAGCTCGTCCGGGTGCGTCACCGGCAACGCCTGATGCGCCTCCAGGATCGCCAACATGAACCGGCCCTCCGACTCCCATGTGATCCCGCACCGGTCGCACCGGTGGGTGTCCGTCAACCCCCGGTCAGTCCACTGCCGGTGCACGGTCCCCCCGTCGTACGGGCAGGGGACAGCAGCACGGACGGGCCCTTGGGCGGCACCCGTGAGGGTCCGCAGGCGTGCCCGCAGCACAGCCAGGTCGGTCAGGAAGTCACCCCACGTGGCGGAGTGCTGTGCAGCCCACTGGACGTGCACCACCAGGTAGGTGGTGGCGGCATCCACACCGGTGACCGTCGCCGCATGCTGATGCTGCTCCTGCCGCCACGCGTCCTCCCAGAACGTGAGGACCGCAAGGATGGACGGCGGGTCACGGCGTTCCGCATCGAGGAGCGCCGGGTCGATCGTCGTCTCCCGGCGACCAAGCCTGGTCTTGTCCGCGGTCCCCCCCGCAGCCATCACGAACGCGTCACCCCCGACGATCTGCGTGTCGTCACCACGAGTGCCGCCAGTGCGGTCGTAGCGGATGGCGTGCAGGCCCGCAGCCGCGGCGATCACGTCGGGGAGCTGCCGGTACAGGTCCCGCACCCCACGCAGGTCGTTGCGGGCCCGGGACACGCACGGTTCGCAGGTGCGGCCGACGGTCTCGAGCACCCGCCCGCATGGTTCGGTGCCGCCGCCGCGGCGCACCGGTGACTGGCATGCGGTGGCGGTCGCGGGGCATTCCGGGGTGTCGCACGTGTACGTCACGTAATCGTCGGTCACCCACTGGTGACGGTGCAGGGTCGTCATGGGCGGACCTCTCCGTGTGGGCGGTGCGACGTCAGCGACGGGAAGTAGTGGTCCTCCCACCCGTCCATGTCCTGCCCGTACACCACAGACCGGGCGGGTGCCTTCGACCGCAGCGGATGCACCCGCAACCACCGGTGGTCCATGACCCCGCCGTACGTTGCGGCGTATGCGGGGTGCACTGGCAGGTCGTGTGCATGCAGGTACGCGAACACCTGCACCGCGGACCATCGGCCGATCGGCCGGCATGTGCGTGCCGTCGTGGTCCCACGGTGGCCGATGCTCATGGCACGGACTCGTGACTCCTCGCCGCGGACCCCGGAGATGTACGGGCTGGTGATGTTCTCAGCGAGGACGTCCTGCGACCGGTACCCGGGCTGGTCGAACTGTGCCGGGTCGTACCCGGGGTCCCCCCGCTTCGGGTTCCGTGCGACCGCGGGTCGTTCCTCGTACACGACACCGGGGTGTGCGGCGAGGAACGCGTCCCGCACGTCGTACGTCGCGGCCGCCTCGTAGCTGGTCCCGTCGCTGCGGATCGTGGGCACCCACACGATCGGGGTGGACGGGTTCGCGAGCCATGTCAGGTGGGCGACGACGACGGAGTCCTTCCCCCATGACGTCGAGCACACCGCGTCAGGGTGAGCCGCCACGAACGTGCGGATCTCCGCGACGGCACGGTCGGCGACCCCGTGCACGGACGCCCCCATGCGCCGGTGATACCGGGCGGCGTCTCCCCATGCGGCCAAGTCCTGGTCGGTCAGGGTCGGCATGTCGATCAGCACCCCTGGGCCTCCTGTGCGGCACGCCGCCGGTCGCCCTTGACGAACGTCAGGACGTACTGGTGTCGGCGGGTCGTGGTGCGGCACGCCTCCCACGGAGGTCGGGTCGTCTTCGCACGCAACCCGGCCGGTTCGACGAGGACCTGTTCGTTCACGAGTCGCGCCCCGGCCGTCTCGAACGCCTCGATAGCGTGGTGCGGCAGGTGCCGCAGGTGTCCGTGGTGGTCCCGCACGTCAGAGATCACCCATGTGGCGAACCGGTCGGGTCGAAGGCATCGGACCGCCTCACGGATGATCGCGGCGTGCACGGTCAGGAACCCGGGCCATGTCATCGCGGACAGGTCCCGCGGGTCGTCGGAGTACCGTTCCCGGTTCCAGTACGGCGGGCAGGACAGCACGTAGTCGACGCTGCCGTCCGGGATGGTGTCGAGCTCGGTCGCCGCGTCCCCGTTGACCCACCGTGGCGGGCGCGGCAGGTCCCATCGGGTCGCGACGGCATCGTTCGCGGCGACCTGCGTGGGGGACAGTTCGATACCGGTGTACGCCCGGCCCAGGGCGGCGGCGACGATCCCCCGTACCGGGCCACCGGCGAGGGGATCGAGAACCGCCCCCGCGGGCGGGCAGAACCAGGTGTAGGCGAGCTCAGCGAGGACAGGGTCGAACCGGGACACGCCGCCACTGGTGCGACCGTGCCGACCGGTCGCGATCATCGCACCACGGCCCGCACGCGGGGTGAGGTCATCGACACCCTGCTCGTCCCACCATCCCTTGCGGGCCCGCCACGCCGGGGTCGACTGGTCCAGGACGGACCACGGCCAGATGCCGTGCACGTCCAACGGCGCGTACACCGACGGGTCGTCGGGGTGCCACACCCCACGCCCGTCACGGGTGCCGTGGGCGATGGTGGTCATGCGGGGACCGTGACCTTCCGGGACGGGTGCCAGTACGGGGCCCGGAACGCACCCGTGGCCCCGGGGGTCGGCATGGGGCGGTCACGCCACCCGTCGGGGTTCGGGTCGTCCTGCACCACCCACCGGGTGACGTGCCCGTGCCCGATGTTCGCGTGCTTCCCGACGTGCGTGACGACCGACAGGAGCGTCTCCAGTCGGGTCCGGTCCGTCGCGAGGACATGCCACGTCATGGTGTCGACGAGGACCGCGGCGACGGTCGTGTCCCGCGCCTTGTACGGGCCGAGACCCGTGTGGTGGCGTCGGTCCTGCGTGAACCGGGCCATCGGGCCCGTCGCGGGCTTGCGACGCAACTCGACCGCCGTCCACGACCGCACGTGCACGGCCGCCTGGGATGTGCACCACCCCCACGTGCCGTGCGCCTCCCACCGCACCAACGGCAGGTCCATGTCCATGACCAGGTCCCGTGTCATCGACGGCAGTCCCGACCCGTCGCGTTGCGCCAGGGCCGCGGCCGCCCACGACAGGGGCGCGTCCAGCATGACCGGCACCTCGACGACCCCGACCGCGGGCGTGTCGAGGTGCGCGGTCACGACCAGCGGTGTGCCCAGTGGTGCGCCCATCGGTCAGGCCGCGAGGTCAGCCAGGAGCGTCAGGATCGCGTCCCGCTCGTGCGCGATGTGCCCCGTCCACTCGACGAGCTGGTCGTTCACGGTCGCCCAGTCCACCCCGGTGACCGTCGCCGCCCCGTACCCGAGGGCGGACTTCGCGCCGAGCCGCACGATCCCGTCCGGCGCCCACAGGGCGAGCGCGGCACCGAGCGCGACCCGGTGCCCTTCGGTCGCGGCCGGCGTCAGGCTGACCGTGCCGTACAGGACCGTACCCGCCTTCAGCGCCTGCACGTCGTAGATCATCTGCGTGCCGGTGACCTGCTGGGCTGCGTCGACGAACCGGGCGACGGGGGTCGACGTGATGTCGTGTCGGGTGCCGAACTCCTCCGTCCGGTACGCGGCGACACCCTGCTGTGCGTGCGGCAGGGCCTGCAGGTCCGCGGGTAGCCGCCACGCGTTCTCCCGGGCGACGACCTCCAGGTCCGACACCCGCAGGGTTCCGGCGACGATGTCGGACTTCGCGGCGTACCCGAGGAGGCCGAGCGCGGGGAACACGTCGTCGACCCGTCGGGCGATGTCCAGGTCGACCTGTGCGCCCGTGGCGGTGACGGCGCCACCGGACCACAGCAGGTCGACGACGCCCTTTGCGAGGGACCCGTCGGGGATGTTCAGCTCGCGGGCGGCGTGCCAGGCGAGCGCGTCCCGCAGGCCGTGCCGCACGGAGTTCGCGGAGACGAACGGGACACGGGTGTGCGTGCCGTCGGGCAGGGTGATCTCGTGGGTGCGCAGCAGGGCCGTGTTCCCGGACGTGCCGGCCCCGTGGTGCAGGGGTGCGGTGAGGGTGATCGTGAGGGTCGTGGTGTCCACGGTCGGGGTGATGGTCGTGGTGGTCATCAGAACGTCGCCTCCGGGGTCGTCGTGGTGGTGGTCTTGCGGGTCTGCCGTTCGACGTCCGCGAGGGCGACGATGTACACGATGTTCCGGTCGACGTGCGCCGCCCACGCCTGGTAGTCGCGGTCGATGACCGCGGCGACAGCCTTCACGGTCGCCGCGTGCCGGGTCGTGATCTGCGGGATCTGCAGTTTGCGGGCTGCGGTCGTGATCGCCGCGGCCGCGGTGTCCGCACCGGCGGCGGCGGTCGTCAGGGCGGTGGCGGCGCGGCCCCCGGTCCAGAACTCGAGCCGGGACGGGCCGTCGTCGGTGAGGGAGTCACGCAGTGCGAAGATCAGGTCGATCGTCGCCCGGTCGTACTCCTCGGTGGTGGGTGTGGTCACTGCAGGTGTCCCTTCGTGATGGTCCACAGCGCGAGGCTGAGGAGCGGGGATCCGAGCCACGCGGTGAGCTCGGCGTTGTGCGTCGACCACTGGTGCAGGTCGTCGCGGGTCTTCAGGTAGCGGGGGGTGCCGTGCATGACGTCGTCGGCGGGGATGCCGAGGCGTCGCAGGGCGGTCGCGTGGGTGTGGACGTGCGCCCATTCGTCGGGGGTGGCGGTGACGGTGGTGGTCTCCATGCGGACTACCCACCGGCCGGGTCCGTCGTTGAGGTGCCCGTACGGCAGGACATGCTTCTGCCCGGACGTTGCGATGGTCACGGTCCACGGCCCGTCGGGTGGGGTGGTGAGGGTGTGCGCGACGAGCGTGCCGGTGTCGTCGCCGCGGGCGCCGAGGTACAGGCCGGGCCGGTCCTGCAGGAACGCCTTGGGGTTCGACGCGGGTACCGACCGGTCGGGGGTTGCGACGATCGACCACATGCGCAGGGTCGCGGGGGGCTTCCCAGAGCAGCACCACAGGCATGCGGGGCACACCCGGTCGGACGACGGGTCACGGAACAGGGACCGGTCGGTGAAGTTCGCGCCCAACGCCCTGTTGACGTCTGCGGTGCGGGGGACGGTGCGGGTGCAGATCGCACACACCCCGGCATAGTCCTTGACGAGTGCGGCGATGGTGGGGATCGGATCGGGTTCCCCGGCGAGATGCCACACGGTCACGGTGGGGGCGGTGCTCATGATGCGGCCCCGACGAGGAGGAGGCCGGCCCCGTACGCCTTCGCTGGGCCGACGCCGTCGCGGATGAGACGTTCGAGGGTGTCGGGGTTGGTGACGGTGCCGGTGGCGTAGAACGCGCTGAGCCGGTGGGTGACGGTGGCTTCGTGTCGTGCACCGGTGCGGGTGCCGAGGGGTTGCACGGCGACGTCGTGGAGGGTGACGGCCCCGTCGAGCTTGCGTCGCAACCAGTCGGCGTGCTGGTCGATCGGCAGGGGGATGCGTCGACCACGGACCCCGCGGGGGGTGGGGGTGAGGGTGACGGGGTTGCCGATGAGGGAAATGCGTACGGGGGTCCCGGACGCCCATCGGGGGCGGGCGGGACCGGAGTGGGATTCGACGACTCCGCCGATCGCAGCCGCCCGGATGGGTGCCCCGGCTTGCACGATGACGATGTCTCGGGTGGGGTTCGCCCACAGGACCCGGCCGGGGTTGTCGACGTCGAGCGCGTGCAGGATCGTGCGGTGCAGGGTTTGCGTGTCGCGGGGTGCGCTGTGGTGCGCGAACCGTAGTTCGGTCAGGTGCAGGGTGGGTTGGGTCATGCGTCGCCTCGCAGTGGGGTGAACGTGTACCGGAACGCGGTGATGTCGTCACGCCACCCGCAGTGTTCGCATTCCGTCCCGATGTTCGGGTCGTCGAACGACCGGTCGACCCGGTACCCGTCGCATGCGGTGAACCGGTCGGTGCTGCCGCAGCGGGGGCAGGTGGCGGCGACCCACCATGCGGCGGGCCCGGTGTCGGGGTGTCCGAGGTATGTGCGCCCGCCGTCGGTGAACTCGTCGATGCCGTGGCCTTCGTCTTCGCAGGGCAGGGCGGGGGTGAAGTCGAGGTCGGTGAGGACGTCCGGCAGGGTGATCGGGGCGGTCACTGTCCACGCACCTCCGTCGTCGTGGTCGTCGTGGTGGTGATCGGGTCGGAGCCGTCTCCGGCGAAGCCCCACCCGAGGGCCGTGGTGGGGGACCGGTGCCCGTAGTGCTGGTTCCGCCACGCCCGCAGGACTCTGGTCGCGGTGGCGTCGTCCGTGATGACGAGCGTCGCCCCGCACGGGCAGGTTTCGCGGATCACTGCTCGTCCTCCGTCCATTCGATGTTGACCCGGTCGGTCCAGGTCATGGTGTTGTGCTCGAGGCGGGCGAGGAGCAGGGCCCGCTGGTCGCCGGTCGGGTCGTTGACGGGGCGGGTGCTCACGGGATTCCCCGGCGGGCGGGGGTGACGTCGATGGCCTCGTGTGCACCGTCGGGGCCGATCCCGACGGGCACACCGGTGCCGTTGTCGACGATGAAGTCGATGTCCCCGGGGATGAGCCACACGCGTGTGACGGCCATCAGAACGCCCGGGTCTTCCGGTTCCCCGCAAGGTCGATGATGTCGTTGCGGCCCTGCATGTCGTTCACGGCCTTGCACCGGTCGCACCGCCACCAGGTGCACTGGCCGGTGGCGCAGTGCGGGCGGGGGTGTGCGGGTCGGGGTGTGTTGCAGTTCGAGCAGAGCTTCCCGGCGCGCGGGTCGGCGGGCTTCTGCTGGGGTTCACGGGTCACGGGTCCGGCACCTCCATGCGGGCCCGGCATACGCGAACCCGTGACCCACGTCATATGTCGTCCCGTGTCTGGCATGCCAAGAGACACGCCGGGCACAGCCATGCCCGGTCACTGTGTGGCGAGGGCCCGCACTTCCCTCGGTACGACGTCCGCGACGGCCGCATCCCACGCGTCCTGCAGCACGGCATCGTCGAACCCGGCGGTGATGAGCGCCCGGTACAGGCCGTCCAACACGCGCCGGATCAGTTCGATCACAATGTTCCCCTGTGATTCCGCGAGACGCACCTTGCGTTCTTCCACCCCAGCACGCAACGCCGCCGCGGACACTTTCACCAGGTGGTCACGTTCCCTGGCGTACAACTCGTACCACACTGATGGCGCGGACCCATCCGTGGTTTCCACGCCGGCACCAGCCCTGTCGACTTTCTTCGTGGCACCCCACACAAGGGACTCAGGTTCCAGCTCCTGCACTTTCCCCCGCAACCACGCCACATGCCCGGCAGTCCACTGCACTTCCTGCAACAGGGCATCCGTCGGGGAAACATCTACAGGCAAACCAAGGACACGAACCGCCTCAGCAGCCTTCACCTCCACCGCACGCCGTTCCTGCGCGGCCTTCACCTGCGGTGCCCGACCACCATGCGCCGTACACACCTGACCCGGCTTGCACGGCTTCCGGCACGGCTGCCCCTTCCGCTCCCCAGACGAAATGTGTCCCGTGCAACCCGGGTGCTCCTGCCCGCACTTCCCGCACGTCACCGGGCACCCCCGTTCGATGGGTCGTGCGACACGGGCGCATTCGATGGGTCGCTCATCACGCCTCCTTCCACTCGGTGACCTGGCGGGAGACGACGACGCCGTCCCGCGTGTGCATGTTGGCGGCGAACCATCGCGCGGACCCCTCACCCGCGTTCGGCTCGATCACGGTCGTCCACGGCCAGCGGACGCCCCACTCGGTCGTCGTCTCGTCCGTGCATGCACCGCGCAGGGCACCGTCTGCGGTGCGGCGCTCCGGGCATGCGAGGCCGGGGCCGTCCTCGGTGCCGTGGTTGTGCACGACCTCGCCGCTCACGGCAGCACCACATCGCGCACGTCGGTGATGTCCTCGGCGCTGTGCCAGCGGCGGTAGTCGACCTCGCACACCGTGAGGTAGGGCATGCCGCGCCCACGCACCGCCATGATCACCACCTGATCCGGCACGCCGCGCACCGTCGCCCGGAAGCGCGTACCCGGCTCGGTCGGGACGGCTGTCGGAGCAGGCTTGTGCGCGCGGACGCGGATCAGGTCCGCCCGGACCGCGCCAGCCGCGTAGGCAATCGCATACTCGTCGACGCACAGCGCGTCCCGCTCCTGCACCACCTCGCGCCAGCCCTTGACCGGCAGCCACTCCATGTCCGGGCTCACCCGGATGTCGATCTTCACCAGGTCGCCGGGCTGGATCTTGCTCAGGTCGATGTCGGTCATCGTTCCTCCATTCGGTTCGGTCAACGGTCATGCCATGACGGTTCACGGTCCTGCACCGGAACAGGCGCAGGACGCCACTGGCGGGGCGTCATCTCTGAGAACGCACCACCACGAGTGAGTTCCACCACCCCGCACTGTCCCTGCCGGTTCTTCGCTACGAGCATGTCCAACGCTGTCTCGTCGTCGTCATGCTCGTGCAACAGCAACACAACGTCACTGTCCTGTTCCACAGCTCCCGACTCGCGAAGGTCAGCCATTGATGGTCGCTTGTCCTGCCGCTGCTCGGGTCCACGGTTCAACTGTGACAACGCAATCACCGGGACCTGCAATTCCTTCGCGAGGAGCTTCAGCCCGCGTGAAAACTCCCCAACGACCTCTGCACGATTCCGCTTTTCCATGCCACGCGGGGCTGTCATCAACTGCAAATAGTCGACGACGATGCCAGCCAACGGGCGCCGGTGCGCGACCGTCCGCGCGAACGCCCGGATCCCTGCCGGGGTCAACGACGACCGGTCGTCGATCGCGATCGGCAACGATGCGAGCTCGGCCCGGTGTCGGGCGATCCGCGCCCAGTCCTCGTCGGTCAGGTCGTGTGCGTCGATCCGGTTCCCGGGAACCCGGGCGAGGTGCGCGAGGATCCGCTGCTCGACCTCGACCCGCGGCATCTCCAACGATGCGATCACCACAGCCCCGTGCTGTGCCAGGTGCACCGCGGCCTGCACCCCGACGATCGACTTCCCGACCGCAGGTCGTGCCCCCACCACGTACAGGGCGCCGGGACGCCACACCCGGATCAGTCGGTTCAGGTCCGGCCACGGTGTCGGGTACCCGGTCGGTTCCGTCTCGAGCGCTTCGAGGGTCGTGTCGATCGTGTCCCCGATGAACCCTGTCGACACGGCTGCGGTGCCGGTTGCGACCGCATCGACCTCCGCCCGGCACGTCTCGACGAGTGCTGTCACGTCCCCCTCGCCGGCTTGTGCGAGTTGGGTGATGCGGGTCCCGGCGGCGGCGAGACGCCGCAGCACGGCCTGTTCGTGCACGATTCGTGCGTAGAACTGGGCGTTGGTGGTGGTGACGACACCGTTGATGAGCTGGTGCAGGTACGGCAGCCCGCCGATGGTTGCGAGTTCCCCGGTGCGGGTCAGGTGGTTCCCGACGGTGATCGCGTCGACGGCGTCCCCGGTGCGGTGCAGCTGCAGGATCGCCGCCCAGATGATCGTGTGCTTCGGTGCGTACAGGTCGTCGGGGGTGATGACGTCTGCGACGTCGTCGATGCCGGTGGGGCGCAGGAGGCACGCACCGAGCATCTGCGTCTCGGCTTCCCGGTGGTCGATGATCGCGTTCACTGGCCGTCACCACCGCCACGGCGGGGTGCGTACCGGTCCCACGGTGACGTGGTCGGTGCGGTGGCGGGCGCCCCGGTGCGGGGGTCCGTGCGGGGCGGCAACGGTTCGTCGTCCCACCGGCCTGCGTTCAACCATGTGGCGGGGTGCGGGATGAACTCCTTGGCGGGCAGGTTCGGGTCTGCGGCGAACCGGTGGGCGCCTGCCGTGATCGTGTCGTGCCCGACCCTGCGGGCCGCCTTGTCGAACGCACGCCGGGCGGCGTCCTTCCCGACCTTCCGCGGGTACGCCGACCAGAACGTGTCGAACGCACCCGTGGGCACACGGACCGTCGCCGGCGCAGCCGGTGACGAAGAGTCTTTCTCCTCTGTTCCTCTGTTCCCCTGTTCCCCTGTTCCATGCCGGAGGGTTCCGGGAGGGTTCCGGGAGGGTTCCGGGAGTGGCGCGCCGATGATGGAGTCCCGAAAGTTCATTGTGCCGTCTGGCCTGGGGAAACGTCCGCGGGTCGGCTTCTCGATGCGTTGGATCGACTCCCAGAACGCGATGTACAGGAGTCGGTTCCCGTCGGCCTCGTATCGCCACAGGAGACCAGCGTCGGAGAGCGCGTTGAGGGCTTCCGCAACCTTCCGGAGGGTTCCGGGAGGGTTCCGGGAAAGGTCCCGGGGGAACACGTCTGCGACGATGAGCGGCAGGTCGTCCTTCCCGACCCCGTTGTCGTCGACGAACGACTCGAGGCCCTTCAGGACGAGCCGCGCGTCCCAGTCGACGGACGCGACACGGGCGGACCGCCAGAACTCTGGCTTGGTGCTGCGGATGCGCATCAGGATCGCCCACCGGCCCGATCGTGCAGGTCGAGGCATGCGGTGAGCTCGTCGATGACCTGGCGTGCGTTGCGGGCGGCCTGGTCGGCGGCGTGCAGGGCTGTCTCGATGCGGACCCGCCCAACCGTGTCGGACCGGTACAGGGGGGTGGCGAGCGACCCGAGCGCCGTCAGGGTTGCCGCGCATGCGTTGCGTGCCGCCGCCCAGTGGGTCTGGAACTCACGGTTCGCGACGTCGAACGGGACGACGACGGGTGTCGGGGGTGGGTCGGGGACGACATGCAGGGTCATGGGCGGGCCTCCCATTCGATTCCGTGGGGGTCGAGGTACAGCACCGCTGCGGCTTCCACGTCGGTCATGGGGACGTGCCTCAGGTCGATGACGAGCTTGCGGGTGATCGGTTGCGTCTCGTACGACAGGGGCACGCCGAGGTGGGTGCAGATCGCGGCGGCGAGGGTGCGGGGTGCGGGGAGGGTGTATCGGGGCAGGGTCAGGGTGGTCATGCTGCATCCCTCCGCAGTCGTTCGCGGCGTGCGGTGACGGTGGCGCGGTTCGCTTCCCGGCAGGGTTCACAGGTGGGTTCTCCACGTCGCAGGTGGGCCCGGTATCCGCGGGTCGTGCCGCACTCGGGTGGCCCCGGGTTGGGCCGCCGGGCAGGCTTCGGTGCGCGGGGCTGCATGCTGCGGCGTTCGTGCTCGGTGAGACCGCCACGGACACCGCCGGCACCGGTGCGCAGCGCATCCTCGAGGCACTGTGCGGTGACGGGGCAGCGGGCGCACACCTTGCGTGCCGCCGCGGGGGAGGACCCCTTGCCCTGCGGGAAGAAGATCTCCGGGTCGGTCTGTGCGCACAGGGCGGACAGCCACCACGGGTCGGGGCGGCTGGTCATGCTGGGACCGGTTCGGCGGGTGCGGGCGCCGGGGACGGTTCGTGCACGGGCACGGTCGTCGGCATCGGCTCGAACTCGCGGGTCTCGGTCTCGGTGCCGATGTCACCGGCGGTCGGGGTGAACACGTTCATGGGTCAGTCCTCCTGGGGTGTTCCGGGGTTGGGTGGGAACGCGGCGACCATCTCGTCGAGGTCGTCGAAGATCGGGATGTTCGGGTAGTTCGCGTGGACCTTCGCGCGGAGGGTGTCGTCGAGTTCGCACCCTGCGGTGTGTGGGTCGATGTGCCCGAACAGGGTTGCCATGGCGTGGCTGAGAGCTTGAGCGACGTGTGTGGCGGTGGTGTTCTGGTCGCGGGCGCGGGCTCTGCGGGCGCGGCGTTGCCGCACGGTGCGGGCGTGGGCGCGGTGCCCCGCGCGGACCTGTCGGGCCTGCCGGATGTCCCACAGGTCGAACACGCAGATCGCGGTGGACGCGGCCCACACTGCGGCGCACACCCACCACACGGGTTGCCCGGTGGTGGCCGCATGGAAGACGGCGAAGCTGACCCCTGCCGCGAAGACTGTCCCCCACGTGGCATGGTGCGGGTACCGGTCGGTGAAGTCGTGCTCCCAGTCGGTGTACCGGCCGTTCTTCATCGGCGGGGTCGGGATCGGGGCGCGGAGGGCCTGTGTGGCGGGTCCCAGGACGGCACCCGCGGCGAGCCCCCCACCGGTCGTGAGCTGTCCAGGGGCGGCCGGGGGGCGCGGTGTCGTGCCTGCGGGCGGGAGGTACAGGGCGCGGATCCGGGCCTTGGAGGCACGGAACCCGCGGGTTCCGACGACGGTCCGCCCGAACCCTTCCACGACCGCGGCGACCGTGTCCGGGGACGCGTAGTCGTTCGACCCTTCGTAGTACCCGTAGAACCCGCACTTGCAGTCCGTGCCGGGTGCCCCACCGCAGGGGTCCGCGACGACCGGTTGCGGGCACCCGCACCAGCGGCGCAGGTCCTGCGGGGTGGACTGTGCACGGTGCACACACGGCACCGTCTTCGTCCGCAGGCATGCCGCGTCGTTGACGCCCTCGACCCACCTGCTGCGGAACGTGTACCCGGTCAGCCACCCGTCCGCGTCGACGTTGAACACCCTGGTTCCGGTCACGGATCCGACCGTGAACGCGAACCGACCTTCGAACTCACCCATCACCGTCCTCCTGACTTCTGGCTGGCACGGTGCAGGGCTGCGCACATCCCGCACCTCGTGCCGCGTTGCGTGCTAATGCGGCGTGCCGCTGACGCCGGGTGCCCGCACGGCAGCAGGCCGCCGCGGCCGGGGTCGACCCGCCCGCCGGGCAGGCCGATCACCCCGAGCAGGTCGACTGCGTCGGCGGGGCTGGTGGCGTGCGCGCACACCACGAGGGACACGTGCCGGGTCACGGCAGGGTCCAGTGCGGGGATCGGTTCGTCGGAGTCGACGAGGAGCCGGTGGGCGAGCAACCGGTGCGCACTGGTCGCGGTCATGCCGCCACCTCCCCGGTGATCGCCTCGACGACCGTCGCGATCAGGTCACGCGCGGCGGGTGGGGTGACCGCGTTCCCGCTGAGCTTGACCTGCTCCCGGCGGGTCCCGAGCATCACGTAGTCACCCGGGAACGCCATGGCCCGCTTGATCTCGCCCGGTTCGAGCATCCGGAACCGCACGTCGTCGATGTCGAGCGTCGGCGGGCCAGACAGGTACGCCTGGTGCCCGACAGTGGTGACGGTCCGAACAGGCTCGGTGACGGGAGTGGTCATGGACGACTGGTCTTCGCCGCGTTGGGTGTTCATCCGCATGACCAGGCCGTGGTGCGTGCCCGAGGCGGTGACCGTGGACAGCGGGTCCGTGGTCGACCTGGCCGTAGACCCGCCGCCGCGAAGCTCTGCGATGAACGGCGGGTAGAGCATCCCGTGGCCGCCACCGCCGGCGGTCGTCATCGTCGGGCCCGGCTCGTCGACGGGCCGGGCGCGGTTGCCCCATGTGTTCGTCATGACCAGGGGGGGCAGCATGACGCCCTCTTCGTGACGGGCGGTCTGGGTGCGCATCGGGTCCAGGGACGAGCGCACCCGACCGTCACCGTCGCGCCCTGACGTGTCCACCAGGGCGGGCGGCAGCACGAGCCCCTTGGATTCGCCCGTGTGCTGCGTGCGCACCGGCTCGAGACTCGACCACGCCCGCCAGTACGACTCCGGGTCCATGAACCCGGGATGCTTCGGGTCGGCAGCGTCCCACCCGTTGACCGTCTCCACGAGCAGCGGGTGCCAGAACCGGCGCACCCCGTGCTCGATGCGCCGCATCGTCTTGGCCGACAGGGGCTTGGCCCGGTCCCCGATCCTGGTTCCCGTGTTCGACAGGTCGATGAACGACAGGGCAGGCAACCACCCGGGTTCGACGATCTGCCCGCGACACGACACCTTCGGGCACCGGTACACGTACTGCGCCCGGTACCGACCCGTGACGCTGGACGCCTTCTTCCAGGACTGCACCGCATCGACAAGCTCGCCGCACGACGGGCACCACGCGCGAGGCCGCTGCATCCGCTCGAAGTCCGGGGCCCGCTCACCCTCACGCCAGAACGCGATGTACACCCGGTCCCGGGACTGCGGTGCGGGCAGACCGTACGCCTGCGCGTGCATCGAGTTCAGGGAGATGATCCGGTGCCGGTACCGCATGGCGTGCATCGACTGCAACCACGCCTCGAACAGTGCACCCGGGTACCCGTTCGGGGACGTCCAGTCGACGACCTCGACGACGTTCTCCACGAGGATCGCCCGGTACTCGTGCGCCTCCGCGAACCGCACGACGTCCCACATCGTCGCCCGGGACCGTTCCGCCGCAGCATCCGGCAGGGTCTCCCCGAACAGGTCCGGCTGCCGGGCCTGCTTACGGCCCTTCGCCCGCGAGTGGTTCGTGCACTCCGGGGACGCCCACAGCAGGTCCGTGCCCGGGATGAACCGCGGGTCGGTCTGCGAGATGTCCGCCTGCAGGTGGTCAGTGTTCGGGTGGTTCGCGTTGTGCGTCTCGATCGCCCGATCCCAGTGGTTCGCGGCGAGACGAACCTGCACCCCCCCGGTTGCGACCGCACCCGTGGACGACCCGCCAGCACCGCAGAACAGGTCCGTCATCGTGAGGTTCGCACTCACCGCGCACCGCCACCGTTGCGGCCGACACCCCATGCGATCAGCCCGACCAGCATGGTGATCACCGCGGCAAGAAACAGGACCGCACCGTCGACGCCGGTGGCGGCAAGCTCAGGGGCGCCGGTCAGGGTTGGTGTCGGGGTGGGGTTCGCGGTCGACAGGACCTGGGACGGGATCACCGGTGATGGCGAGGCCGATGACGCGGCGGACGCCGACGTCGGGTTCGGGGCCGGGATCGGGGATGGGACCGAGGATGGTGTTGGGGTCGAACTCGTCGACGGGGATGATGCGGACGGCGCCGGGACGGGCGGCGTGGTGTCGGCCTCGGAACCGGGCGAGGGTGAGGCGGTGGGAGAGCTCGTCGGCGTGGACGAGGCCGTCGACTCCGGGGTCGGCGTGGCGGTAGGGGTCGGGGCGGGGGTCGTCGGGCATGGGTGCGGCTCCTTCGTGTGGTGCGGCGTGTGCAGGCAGACGGGCTTCTGACCGCCCTCCCCGAAGTGCTCGGACGCGCCCGACCACTGGACCCACACGACGCACCCGTCGGTGATCCCGAACGCCGACCACGGGACGAAGCTCTGACCGACCCAGGACGCGCCCGGGTGGCCGTTGTTCGGGTCGATGTGCAGGCCGTGCGTCACCCCGTCCGCGGTGCGGACGTTGATGTGCGAGTGCGCATGCAGCGGCGACGGGAACGTCAGGCCGTCGCGGCTGACGGTGTACGGGGTCGGGTCACCGGACCCGGTGCCCCATGCGGGGGCCGCGAACATCACGGCGACGGCCACTACGGTGGCGACGATGAGACGCCTCATGGCGTGTTGTCCCTTCACTAGTTGGAGGGGCCGCCGTGCCGGTTCTTTCTTGGCGGGAGGACGGCACGGCAGCCGTGTCTGTGGGGTCAGGTGGTGCGGGTCAGGAGCCGCATGCGCGCGGTCTCCTCGTCCCGGTCGGCTTGCTGTCGGGCCTGCCGGTTCGCGACCCTGTGCGCGGACGCGATCGCACGGGTCCACGTGCCGCGACGCCACACGACGGGCCGATGGGTGTCCGTCGACGTGAACACGACGCACCACACCCCGTCGACCTTCGACACCCGGATCACGACGACGCCCCGAACAGAGTCGCCGCGGACATCTCCCGGTCCAGGTCCCGCATGTTCGACACGGCGGTCGACCAGTACGACGGCTTCAGCTCGCACCCGATGCCGCGACGCCCGAGCCGGACAGCCGTGTACACCTCGGACCCGATGCCTGCGAACGGTGTCAGGACGAGCTCGCCCGGGTTCGACCACAGGCGGACGCACCGTTCGATCAGCCCCAACTGCAGGGGTGCGATGTGCCGTTCGTCGGCGTCTTCACGGGCGACCCGGACGTTCAGGGTGTCGGACTCCCGGATGCCGTACCAGACGGGGCACAGGTTCCCGTCGTCGGTGAGCCACCCGCCCTCGTGGTGATCCGTCCAGATCGGTGACGCCCAGTCGATCCAGTCGTCGTTCGTGACCTCACCCTCGCGGGCGTCGTGCCGGATCGGCGTCTCGTTGTCCCCGGGCTTCTTGAACACCAGCACGTAGTCCGCCATCGCAGGTCGTGACTGTGCGGAGTCCCGGTTCTTCGTCTGGAACGCGAGAGCGAACGCCTTCGTGCGGATCGACTGGGCCTGCGGGTCCTTCCACACGGTGACCTCGCCGTAGAAGATCCACCCGACGGACTGGAACAGTCGGATCACGTCACCCCGGAAGTCCGTCAACCCGACGAACCCGTCGACAGCCTTCTTCGTAGCGACCTGCTGCACGTGGATCACCGCGTTACGGCCCGGCTTCGTCACCCGAAGCTGCTGCTCCACGATGAACCGGTAGTGGTCGAGGAACTCCACCCGGGACGCGGAGTTCCCCAGGTCCCGCGGCGACGGCGAGTAGGTGTACAGGGAGTCGAACGGGGGGGAGCACACCGACAGGTCCACGCTGTCGTCGTCGAGCTCCGCGAGGCGTTCGCACGAGTCGCCCAGCATCAGCCGCCACATGGCCCCCGTGGCGTCGTCGGTCACGTACGAGTCGTTCATGCTGCGGCCCTCTCCTGACGGGCGCGCCGCATCTCCGTGACGAGGGCCGCGCTGATCGCCGCGGCCTCCCTCTCCTTGCGGCGCACGTTCTCTGCGATCTGCTGCTCGATGGACGACACGACGACGTGTGCACGCACCACCCGGGTCTGCCCAAACCGGTAGAACCTGCGGATCGCCTGGTAGTACGTCTCGTACGAGTCGTTGATCCCAACAAACGCGGTCCTTGCGCAGTGCTGCCAGTTCAGCCCGAACGACGCCATCGACGGCTTCGTCACCAGGACCCGAATGTCACCGGCCGCGAACCTCAGGAACCGGTCCGCCTTGTCCTCCGGCGGCATCGACCCATGCACGTTCACCGCGTCGGGGATGCCGGCCGTCAGGGCGTCAGCCTCGTCGTTCAGGCCGCACCACAGCACCCACGGTTCGTCCGGTTCGGCGTGGACGATGTCGATGGTCCGACCGACACGCGCATCGAGGGTCGCGCGGCGCATCGCCGCACGCCCACCGACACCACCCAGGTCAGTCGCGAACAGCTGACCGTCCGGGACAACGTCGATCGGCAGGATCTCGGGCACGACATCGAGGCCGGGCAGGTCATACCCAGTGTCGTCTCCACCGATGTCGGACGGTTTGCGCAGCGCCACCGCCCACGTCGCCATCCACGACAGCATCGGGGCACGGGCGTGCCCCTTGGGGCGCCACCCGTCGGCGTCGTGAACGAAGTACGCGGCGAGCATGTTCACCCGGGTCATGTGTCCCAGGAACTCGGCTTGGTTCGTGAGTTCCTCCGGGTCGTTCGGTGCCGGTGTGGCGGTGCACGCGAGCCGGTACGGCACGTCCCGGAAGTGACGGATGAGCATGGTGCGGGTCTTCCCATCGGACTGCTTCAGGATCGACGCCTCGTCCAAGACGACCGCGGTGAGCGCAGCCGGGTTGAACCGGTGGACCATCTCGTAGTTCGTGACCCAGATCCCGGGCCCGGTGATCTCGTCGCCAGACCGCACGTACGTGGCGGTGGCGCTGACCTTCGGCGCTTCGACCTGTGCGGTCTGCTGGCAGACGGCCAGGGGCGCGACGATCAGGACGGTCCCGCCGATCCGCTGCGCCCATTCGATCTGCATGACGGTCTTCCCGAGGCCGGTGTCCGCCCAGATCGCGGCGCGTCCGGTCTTGAGTGCCCACGCGACGATGTCCCGCTGCCACGGGTGCAGGAACGGGTGCAGGCGGTCAGGGTCGACGTCGATCCCGTCTGCTGGGGCCGCGGCGATCTTCCGTTCGAGGAACTCCCGGTATCCGCGGATCATCGGGGAGCCTTCGGGTCGTCCCACTCGACCTCGTGCAGGTCAGCGTCGATGAACACGCGACCCCCCCCCCACATGCACCCCGACGACCGCGGGCCCAGCGGACACCAGGTCCTCGTACGGGTCGGCCAGGTGAATGGTGGCGTTCGGGTTCAGGTGTGCGAGCTCGTCGCGGAGTTCCGCGACGGTCAACGGCAGCGTCCGGTTCGTGTGGCGGCTCATGGCACGCTCCGGATCGGGACGATCACGAACACGGCGTCGTCGACGGTGTCCCCGTCGGGGTCGACCCCGACCACCCGCACGGGCTTCGCCGGGTGGTTCCCGGTGCCCATCCCGAACTCCACCCGGGGACCATCCGTGGCGTTCACGAGACCCTGCAGGAACTCCGCGTTGAACCCCCACCCGATGTCCGCGGTGTGGTCCGCGTCGAGGACGACCTGCGCCTGCGACCGGTCCGACCCGCCCTCGACCGTGACGGTCGAGTCAGCGACCGTGACCCGGATCGGGGTCCCCTTCACGTCGACGGCGAGGCGTGCCGTGCCAATCGCGTCGAGCAGTGCCGCCCGATCCACCGTCACGAAGTCCGTGCTGTCGGGCACCAGGTGCGCCAGGTCCGGGTAGTCGCCACCACCGGCGATGAGGGTCTGCGTCATGGTGAACGTGCGCCCACCACCCGTGACGGTCACGTGATGCTCGTCGACACCAAGGGTGATCGTCCCGGTGATGCCCTTGAGGGCACTGGTGAACACGGTCGCGTTGACGAGCGCGGTGAACGGGTCCCCGTCCCACCCGGTCGTGATGATCGCCGCCCGGTACCGGTCGGTGGCCTGCACGGTCAGGGTTCCGTCCCCTGCGGCCAGGTGCAGGCATGCGAGGAACGACAGGGACTGCTCCGCCTGGGATGCGGCGACCGCGGCCGCCTGGTGGGTGAGGTCCGTGAACGTCGCAGCGTCAACCGTCCCGACCGTGGGTGCGGGTGCGGGGACCGCCGGATAGTCGGTGCCGTCCATGGTGCGGACCCGCACCGCTGTGCGACCGGACTGCACGAGGACCTCCCCGTCCTGCAGAGTCAGGGTCACGGCCCCCGTCAACCGCCCGGCGACGTCCGCGAGGACCCGCCCATGCACGAACACCCGGTCCTCCCACGCGCCGTCCGCGGGCACCCCCACCGCCGCGTACGTCTCGAAGTTGAACGCGGCGAGGGACATCACCCCATCGGCCACGTCGATGCTGATCGCAGCGAGCAGCGGCACCGCCGGGCGGGGCGGGATGACCCGCGACACCCACGCGGTCGCATCCTTCAGCAGGGCCGCTTCGACGGTGACCGCGTTCACCGGACACCCCCAGCCAGCGCGGCATGCACCTCAGACGCCCGGTACCGGCGGTGCCCACCGAGCGTGTAGATCGGGTGGAGCTTGCCGGTGCGGGCCCACCGGGTGACGGTATTCGGGGTCACCCGGAACGCCTTGGCGACTTCACCGGGGGTCAGGAGACGGTCGTCCCCCGGGTCCCCGGTCGGCGGGTGGGTGGTGTCGGTCATAGCGTGTGTGCTCCTTCATCGTTCGGTTGGTGGGGGGGTGACCGGCCCGGTCGGTGCTTCCCGGCGACAGGCCGGGCCGGTCACACGTTCAGGGGCCCGGGTCAGTCCGCGACCATCCGGATCTCGTCGGCCTGCTCCCGCTGACGGCGAAGCTCGTACGTGCCCGGCGCGATCCCCGAGTACGCGTGCTCCGGGTGCGCGAGGTACGCCTCCCCGCCCGACGCGACGGTCAGGACCCCGAGCAGCAGCCCCGACCGGTCGTCCCGGGTGTCGAACGCGACCGGACCAGTCCCGAGCAGCAGGTGCGTGTTCCCGCCGGCCTCACCGCGGACGACCGGAACACCACCGGTCGGCAGGGGCGTGGTCGCGGCCGTGACGGTCGGGGACGGGACGACCGCGACGTCCCCCTGGAACTGCAGGCCGTCGAGGACGGGGATCAGGGCGTCGAGGTTGTGGTGGTCGTCGACCGTGACACCGAACGTGGTGACGGCCTGGTCGAGCGTGAGCGTCGTCATGCTGGTCCTCCTCTGGGTTGTCACGCGCGGCGTTGCGCCGTCGCGTACTGGTCGGCCGTCAGGCCGTACCCCCACGCCGCGGCTGCGACGGGGGTGTCGATGGACGCCGGGACCGTCAGGCCGAACCGGCGTCGGGTGCCGTCCCGTTCGACGGTCCCGTTCGTGCACAGCAGGACCCGCACGGGCTCGTCGTAGATCCGGGCGGGCACGTCGTACAGGGCGAGCTCGTTGCCCGGGTTCCCCGGGTCGGGGACCGCGGACCCGACCTGCTTGAGGTTCGCTTCACGGATGAACTGGTCCCAGCCCATGCGTTCGATCGCGCACCGGCGGACCTCCGCGTTGGGTTCCTGCAGGATCCGGTCGGTCGACCATCCGGTCTCGATGAGTTCGGCGGGGACCTGCACGCCGTGCCACATGTACAGGCCCCACCCGTCGGCCCATGCGATGGCGGGGCCGGTCTCGCAGTGCAACCGGTGGGAGCCCCACCCTGTGGGGCCGACCTGTTCGAGGTGGAGGACGGTCGGCAGGTCGCACACCATGACGAAGTCGTGGAAGGGCCACCACCATCCGGCGGAGTTCGCGTCGTCCCATGCGCGGGACTTGTCCCACGTGTCGCCGTCGAGGTGGAGGTTGCACACGTCGCGGAAGAACCCCCAGTAGGCGCCCCACCATGCGGTCCAGTGGCGTCCGGGCCACCGGTTCCACCAGAGCTGGCTGATGGTGTCGAACGCGTCGCGCACCGCGCCGCCCACCGCGTCGCCCACCGCGCCGTCCACCGCGTCGCGCACCGCGCCGCGCACCGCGCCGTCCACCGCGCCGTCCACCGCGCCGCGCACCGCGTCGCGCACCGCGCCGCGCACCGCGCCGTCCACCGCGTCGCGCACCGCGCCGCGCACCGCGTCGCGCACCGCGCCGCCCACCGCGCCGCGCACCGCGCCGCGCACCGCGCCGCGCACCGCGTCGTCCACCGCGTCGTCCACCGCGCCGCGCACCGCGCCGTCCACCGCGCCGCGCACCGCGTCGCCCACCGCGCCGTCCACCGCGCCGTCCACCGCGTCGTCCACCGCGCCGCGCACCGCGCCGTCCACCGCGCCGCGCACCGCGCCGCGCACCGCGCCGTCCACCGCGCCGTCCACCGCGTCGTCCACCGCGCCGCGCACCGCGCCGTCCACCGCGCCGCGCACCGCGCCGCGCACCGCGCCGCGCACCGCGTCGCCCACCGCGCCGTCCACCGCGCCGTCCACCGCGTCGCGCACCGCGTCGCGCACCGCGCCGCCCACCGCGTCGCCCACCGCGCCGTCCACCGCGCCGTCCACCGCGTCGCGCACCGCGCCGTCCACCGCGTCGCCCACCGCGCCGCGCACCGCGCCGCGCTTCGACATCGCGATGAGGTACGCAGCCGTCGGGGCCGCGAACGCCCCAACCAGAGGCGACGACACCCGAACCACCGTCTCCGGGAACTCCACCCCCGCGAACCCGTAACAGCGACGGGCACCCAACTCCCACACCCGCCACTCCTCCTCCGTCAACGGAGTCGTCCGCCACCCGTACTCGATCCACTCCTGCGCGAACGACCCCATACGGGCCTCCTGCTCAGGAGTGAGCTCGTCGATCCGCCTCGGCCCCGTCATCGCACTGCCTTCCTCGTCCGTGGTGTTGATGCTGGTCATGCCGGTTCGCCCGTCTCGTCGACACCCCAGTCGACGTGCATGTCCCGGTCGTTCACCGTCAGGTGTTCGAGCGTGTCCGCGGCCCGGTCGGCTTCTGCAGCGGTGACCCGCATCCCGGCCGCTGCGGCCTCGCGGGCTTCGTGACGGAGCATCGCGACGAGGACCAGCCGCGCATGCGTGAGCGTCACCATGACGGGCGCGATGGTGGTGTCGGCGGTGGTCATGCGGTTGCCTCCATGTACTCGGGGACCGGGTGCACCGGCCACGTGCCGTCCACGACGACGGTCGGGTTGTCGCGCCGCAGCCACTCCTGCAGCGACTCGCACTGCTCACGCCGCCAGTGGACCTGCCCGTCGTGCAGGACACGGGCGTCAGCAGGCGGGGTGGGCTTCCCTGCTGCGATGAGGGCACGGGGGATCGCCCGGGCGATGTGCACGGCAGCGAGCGCGTCCGCGTCCGCGGTGTGCGCGGCGTCGAGCTGGACCCCGTAGTGCTCGGCGCACGCGGTGAGGGTGCGCTTCCCGCGCCGGTACCGGTCGGCCTGCTTGTCGAGGACGAACGGGTCGATCACCGGGGCCGGGGTGAGCGGGATGACGCCGTAACGGCGGGCCTCCCGGTCGAGGACCGTGAAGTCGTAGGCCGCGTTGAACGCGACCAGCGGGGTCCCGCTCTTGATCGCACTGTCGAGTGCCGCGATGACCTCCGCGACCACGTTGCGCGCCGGGAAGCCGTGCGTGCGCGCGTGCCCGGTGGTCACGCCGTGCACGGCCGTCGCCCCCTCGGGGATGTCGACGCCCGGGTCGGCCAGCCACGTCATAGGAGCGGTCGAGCCGTCATCTCCGACCACGACCACGCACGCGGTGACGATGCGCGCCTCGTCCGGGTCGGGACCCGTTGTCTCGAGGTCGAACCCGACGAGCGGGCCATCCCACCATGCGGCGCTCACGCCGCACCGCCGTCGACGGGCGGGAACATGTCGTCGCCCTCGGTCGCAGGCTCAGCCGTGTCCTGCTCGAGCGTGTCGATCACCGTGTTCGCTTCGGCGCGCGTCAGGTCCTTCGTGGACTCGACCTTGCGGCCCACGAGCGACGAGATCAACGGCAGGGCCGCGTCCTTCTCCCCGGCACCAGCCTGCCGCAGCATGGCGTGCAGCTTGCGGTTCTGCGCCGGGGTGATCAGCGGTGCATCCGCGGGTTCGGGGTCGACGACCTCCGCGTCGTGCACGTCCTCGGCCGGGGTCTGGAACTCCTGGTCGACCTCGTCCGGTGCGGCAGCCGGGACCGCGGCGCGCAGCCGCGACACCCCCGACCGCTCCGACACCGTCCCGTCGTGAACCGTCGAATCGTCCACCCGCTCGAGGCGACCCATCTCGTCCGCCGTGTGCAGACCCGACAGGTCCTGCGGGAACGCCCGGCGCAGCGCCAGGGCCTCCGCGCACTTCGCGAGCATCAGCGCAGGCTTCGACGACCACATGCTGTTCGGCCTCCCGTCACGCTTGAGCGCGACGTACTCCGAATACAGGGCGATCGCCGGGTACCGCTGCCCGTCACGGACGACCGTGACCTTCGCCGCAGCAGGGGCATCGGCCGACAGCCACACGTCCCGCCACTGCCCGTCCGGGCCGCACCACAGGGTGTCCTCGTACCCGAACGTCCCACCCGCACGATCGGTCGCACGGCGGGCGACGAGCCGGAACCCGTCGATGCCCGTCTGGATCGTCTGCTTCCCGAGCCGCTCGATCATGTAGATCTGCCGGGCGAACGGGTCGAGACCCGTGCGGACCGAGTGGTGGAAGAACACGGCGAGGTCCGCGTTCGTCGCGTGGTCCACACCGAGCTGCCGCAGAGCGGCGACCTGCTTCTCGGTGAAGAACGTCTGCCCGGGGTCGATGGTCAGGTCGGTCGACCCGCCTGCCCTGACGGTCACATCGGTGGTGGTCATGCTGCTGATGCCTTCCTGGTGGTGGTCTTCGGGGTGATGGCGTACAGGGCGACCGACCCGTGCGAACCGGGCTGCCGGCGCACGATGTCGACGCCCCCGCACCGGCCAATGCGGGCGTCACCGAGGGCGTCCCGCACCGCGGTCTGCGTGGCACGGATCCGCGCTTCGAGGGCCTTGATCTGGGCGAACTCCGCAGCCAGGTCCGGGTCAAGATCAACGACCCCGTCCGGGTTGATGCCCGGGTGCCGGACCTTCTCCGCCCGCCACGTGGCCTGCGACCCGTCGATCGGCGGGATCGCATCCGGGTCGTCGAGAGACGTCAGGAACCGGCGGCACTGGTCCTCGATGTCAGCCCCCAGGTCCGGGTCGTACGTCACGACGTACTCGCGCATGTCGAGGAACTGCGTCAGGAGCACGATGTGCGCCGTCTTGACGGCCGCGCCGCTGCGCCCGTGAGACAGGTGCATCGCCCACATCAGCTGTGCCGCGTAGTAGGCCGGGACCTCGTCGGTGCCGGGGGTGCCCCATTCGGCGTCGTCGCGGGACGTCTTCGCGTCGAGGTACACCGGGTCAACACCGGGGCCAGTGCCGATCGCGTCAGGGGTGGCGGCAGCCCAGTGGAGTCGCCGGTTCGTCACGGTCGGCTGCCGACGGACCCGGGTGAACTCGGGGTGCTGGTCGACCCACCAGTCGATGAGCCCGTTCTCGAGGTAGTGCCCGCGGGCCTTCTCGGTGGTGTTGCGGCCGTCGTCCCAGGGGATCTCGCCGCGCATCTTGAGCCACAGGGACCGACGGGATTCCCAGTTGTCGGGTGCGATGCCGAGGATCGCGGCGACCTTCGATGCGGTGATGAGGTGCCGCCAGGTGTCCGAACCGGGCGTCAGGTCGAGGGCCGTCACGGGGTCACCTCGATGCCCAGGGCGACGCGCACGATGTGCAGCGCCCACCCGGCCTTGTAGTCTCCGCCGTGCGCTTCGATGGCGGCGCCGCACCCGATGCAATGCGGACCGGCGGGTCCGGAGGAGTAGTTCGGGTGAGCGCAGACCACCTGCTCCGCGCTCTCCGCACTCACGCCCGGCGCGGCGTCCACGCCCGGCGCGGCCGCCAGATCGACCCCGGCGCGGATCGCGACAGTGCAGATCTTGCTGTCGAGGCGGGGCCGTGCGCTGCCGTCGTGCCCGACGATGTGCTCGACCGCACCCAACGCGGTCACGGCGACGTCGAGCAGCTCGTCGACCACGTGCATCGTCGAGTGCGTGATGCCCTTGCGGGGGTTCTGCCCGGTCGCGCCGATGAACGCGGCGATGACCTCCCCGGTTTCCTCGGCGAGCTTCGCGATCCGACCCCACGTGATCGCCTCGGGGTCGCGGCCCGTGTTGCCGTCGTCGATCCACCGGGACAGGGCGACGAGCGCCTTCCCGGCGTCGATCGTGGGGGCGGTCTGCCCGTCGCGGCGTGCGACGACCACCCTGGCGGACTCGTCGGCGGTGGTGATCGACTCAGCCACGGGGCACCTCCGTCAGGTCCGCGATCGCGTCGAGCACGTCCAGAACAGCCGCGTCCGCCGCACCCGTCGGGGTCGGCGGGGCGACGAACGCCAGACCCGTCACCCCGTCACGACGAGGGGCGACATGCGGGGCCTCACGGTGCGAGAACAGGTCCGTCATCTCAGTGCGCTCCGATCACGTGTCGGGCCGTCACACGGGCGGCCAACAGGTACAGGCGGGTCAGATACCAGGCGGTACGGGTCCGGTTCACTGCGGCCACCCCCCGTCGTCCGGGTCGTCGAACAGCGCAGCCCACCGGTCCACACCGGCGTTCCACCGCTTCGACCACTCGTCGACCACGGCGTCCTCCAACGCCTTCCGGTCCACACCGTCACCACCACACGCCGTGCACGACACCTGCGTCGTCGGCGTGCAGTCCGGGCACTGCGGGACCCGCTCCGGGTCGTCCAGGAGCTCCCGGCGGATCGCGTCCATGCCGTCGTCCTCCCGGAATGTCCCGAGAGCCAGCGCATAGTCGTGGCCGGTCACGGTCGTGCCCCGAGGATCCGGGCGTCACGCAGGGCACGGGCGCGCCGCACCACCGTGTCGAGGAGGACGACACCGCGCGCGTACTCGCGGGCGTGGTCGAGACCACCCATGTCGAGGGTCATCCCGCACGCCGTCCCGAGGGCCCCACGGGCGTGCACCGCGGCGTCGTGCCCGCGGGCGTACATGCGGGCCGTGTGCAGGACGTGCGCCGCCCACCGACGGGACTCGTCCACCGCGACCGGTGCGGTCGTCGCGGTCACCGGGACCGCCCCCACGGCGCCTGCCACGTCGGACGGTACGACCCGTCCAGCGCGGTCCGGTCCTGCACGCTCAGCATCGCGGACGTCGACTCGTCGCACACGAACCATCCGATGATCCGGCGGATCACGACGCCACCTGCCTGGTGCACGTGCACTCCGACACCGCGTACAGGTGCTGTCGGGTCGCGCACGACTCGTCGTGACCGGCGGCGCGTGCCGCGTCGAACACGGACAGGCGCGTCATGGTCCGCTGGGTGGACACGGTCATCCCGTCGACCTTGCCGAGCCACACCTCGATCGGGTCGCTGTCCGGGTAGGTGAACACCTGCCGGTTGGTCAGCCCCAGGATGTCCGCGAGGATGGCCGTCTGGTCCTTGTGCGCCGCGGACATCGACACGGAGGTCGTGCACACGGAGGGCTGCGCGAGGATCCCCGCAGCCTCCGCCTTCGCGACGAGGTCCATCGCGACCCGCAGTGCGGGCAGGTAGCTGGTCATCGTCGTCATCACGCCACGACCTTCAGGATGCTGGCCCACTGCGGGTCGTCGTCGACGACGACCGGGCTGTGCGCCTCGACCGCGTGGTCGTACCAGCGGGTGAACGCCTGGAACGCGGCCAGGACGTCCTCGTGGGGGGTGCCGCGCGCGACCATCGGCCGCAACCGCTTCTCCGCGGCGGCGAGCACCCACTGCGGGGACGGGCCACGCGTGCTGCTGGTGGTGTTCGACATGGTGTGCGAACCTTCCTGTGAGGTGAGGGTCGGCCTGGTTCCTGGCGGGACGGGGGTCGACCCTCGCTGGTTGTGCTGGGCGTCAGATCACTTCGTCTGGTTGTTGCGGTTGCGGGACTGTGCGGCGCGGGACCGGGTGCTGCGCGGTTCGATCCGTTCGGGGTCGGTGACGGTGGTGACCCCGGTGGCCTTGCGTGCACGCCATGCCTGGTACGTGTCGGTGTCGACCCGCCACGGCCCGCCGGGGACGATCTGGAACGCGCCGCCGATGAGCCCGGCGCGCATGTGCTGCACGGCGGTGAACACCGACACCTGCAGGTCGTCTGCGACCTGCCGGGGCGTCATCGTCGACATCACGCCACCGCCTCAGGGGGGATCGGCCGGGTCAGGCGCCGTACCTGCGTGCGCTTCGTCCCGTTCCGGGATGCCCGGTTGCCGTTGTCCCGGTACCTGCCGGTCGGGGTGAGGTACCCGGCACGCACGAGACGGCACGTGACCGCCCCGACCTGTGCAGGGTTCACCCACGACGGCAGGTGCTCACGGACCCGGTCGGCGGACACGAGCCCGCCGTGCTCGGCGGCGGTGCGCATGATCGCCTCACGCACGGCCTGCCGGGACTCGACCCGGGAGGGCCGCCAGTCACGGGCGACGACGTCGATCTCATCGAACAGAGCTGGGGTGCTCATCGCGTCACATGCTCGGGCTCGAACGGGTCGAGGTTCCCGGTGTACGGGTTGCGCAGCCACCAGTTCCCGGCCTCGTCACGCTCGGCGACGAGGTGCCGCTGCTGGGTGACGTCGGACCACACCTGCACGTGCCCCGGGAGACCGGACGCGGTGAGGGCGGCGCACGCCGCGCGCAGCGTGGGGGCCTGACGGGCCACCTCGACACCGAAGCGCTTGCCGTTCTCGCGGCGCATGTGCGCGTCCGCGTAGTACCGACCACGTGCGATCCGGCGGCCCATCACGCCACCGCCGACGGCATGTCACGCTGGACGGTTGACACCTTGACCACGAACAGGGCGTCGACGGGCACGTCGAGAACCTCACAGATCGCCTTGGCGCGCTCCGGGGACGTCTGCTTCACGTGACCGGACATCAGGTGCCCGATCGTCGCCTTCGACGTCGGCACCCCCTTGTGCGCGGCCGCGGCCGCCAGCGACCGAGCCGACTGCCCCCGGTACGCCATGTACCGGCGGAACGCGTCACGTGACACGAGCTCCACGTCGAACCTCCTCACCGTCGTACGCACCACCGTGCTCCGTCCTGTCCTGTGTGTCAACTGTCACGCTAGACGATAGACGGATCTGTCTAACGGCGCAAGGGTGAAGATGTGCCGATATGAGCGTGAGGCTCCTGCTCACACATGTGTAGTTCGTAGATGCTCCGTCTAACCTGTCGCTAGACAGAACGCGTCCGCACAGTGAGGGTCGGCCCGTGAGCGAAGACATCCCGCAGCAGTGGCGGGCGATCCTCGAACCGAAGCGCATCCACTCCTACCGCGACCTCGCCAGGGCCGCGGACAAGTCACACGAGACGGTGCGCAGGGTCGTCCTCGGGCACCGCACATCACCCGCATCCGTCCAAGCAGTCGCAGACGCGGCCGGGGTGCAACCCGAACGCGTCTACGAGCTCCGCGGGGAGAGCGCGCCCGACACGAGCCGGGAGTGGACCCCGCCGGCGGTGTCCTCGTCGCTCACGTTCGAGGAGCGTGAGGCGCTGTCGCGGCTCATCTCCGCTGTCGTCCGGGCGCGAGAGGAGAGTGGTGGCGATGACCGAGACGCCGCCTCCATGAGGGCACAGGTCACCGGTGACCTGCTCGACCAGGTGCGGGTGCTGATCCGTGCCGCCGAGGAAGGGCAGGCGCCGATGCGCGTGCTCGACGCGATGCTTGAACTGTTGCCGTTCACGGGTGGGCATGACGACCTTCGGGTCACCGCGCTGGCTGCATTCACGGATGCGTCGGGGCCGGGGGTTCGGGTCAGAGATCGGGGCCGGACCCCCGGCACGACTCCAGGACCAGGAAGTCCAGTGCGTCGCGCCAGTCCGCGGGGGGCAGGCCGCGGCGGATGAGCCCGACACGTTGCGTGGGGACGAAGCACACGTGCGACGGCAGCCCGTCGACCTCGACGAGCTTGATGCCCAACGCTTCGACGAGCATGTCGATGCTGTCCTCCACGATGCACCCCCACGTGCTCCGCGCCGCAGACCGTGGCGCCTACCATGCCGGGACGCCCACCGGTTGCGCGTCGGCCGGTCGGGTGAGATGTGGACGTTGGGCGGGGTGGCCTGGCGGGGGAGCGTTCCTGGGATCGAGTGGAACGGGAGACCCCCAGATGGACGAGGACCTGACGACGTTGCGGGACACGGCACGGCTGCGCGGTCAGCTCATCGGTGTGCAGGTGCGTGCGGCACGCAAGACGGCAGGGCTGTCGCAGGAGCAGCTTGCGCTGTCCGCTGGCTTGTCGGTGTACGCGGTGCAGCATCTCGAGCGGCAGGGGCAGGGTGACGTGACGGATCTGCTCGCGTTGTGCGCGGTGGCGGGGGTGGATGTGGTGGAGGTCGTGGCGCGGGCGTTGGGGTCGGGGTCGGCGGTGCGGATCGCGTCGCCGCAGTCGTCGACTGTGGGTGGGGTGACGGTGCAGTCCGCGGGGGATGTGTCGGTGGATGTGGGCGACGTCGACGTGTCGGTGTCGCAGGCGTGATCGGCGTGTCCACGGACACAAGGGGAGGTGTCCACGACCCATGAAACGCAACATGGTTACACGGGTGTGATTCCCGGGTGACCTGCATTGACGCTGGTCACAGCCGTATCCGGTTCGTCGGGGGTCGCGGGTTCAAGTCCCGTTAGCCACCCCAAATGGGTCAGATTTGAACTTTCGACCAAGGGACCGCCCTTGGTCGAAGTTCGGGCCTGGCCCAACTTTCTTGCCTCGGCGGCCCATGTGAGC
>Ga0222423_1000197_pt1 | contig 53068 bp, 52 predicted proteins | sample 3A0metagenome_FD_182472 | JGI IMG/M metagenome (GOLD analysis project Ga0222423, IMG submission 182472) | Enriched microbial communities from leaf-cutter ant dump, University of Wisconsin, Madison, United States - 3A0 (version 2) | ecosystem: Environmental > Terrestrial > Nest > Insects nest >...
TTGTTCTTGAACGACTTGATCATGGCTGATGTAAGCCAATTGCCTACATTAAGTCAAGGAAGCGTAAGCGGATTATTTACAGTTTGCGCCGCGGACCACGCAAGGCGGGGTGAAGGTGCCAGACCATATGCCGAGGGGTTCGGCAAACCCGGAGGAAGCGAGGAGATCGTGCGCGCCATGATCAATCTTGCACAGGCAAAGGGACTGAGAACGACGGCGGAAGGCATCGAAACGCCCGATCAGAACGCCGTGCTGCGGCGCCTCGGCTGCGACGAGGTCCAAGGCTATCTGCATTCAAAGCCGGTTCCGGCAACGGCCATCACGGCGATGCTTGCCCGTGGTGGACGCACCGAACCGGCCGGTCTTGTGCGATCGCGCTAGTCGGGTATCTGCGGGATTGAGTGTGCCCTGAACCGCAGCTGCCCCCTCTTTTCGCTGCGTTGCGGCTAGTGGCTCGTCTCGCATTATGTTCAGAACGAGGGTTAGCTGCAGAGAGCCAGAGCCTCATACATAGGAGACGAGCCGTGGTCGATGATATCGCTCTTTACGTTGGTTTGGATGTGAGTAAGGAAAAAATCGCGATCGGTCTGGCGGAAGCAGGCCGCAAAGGCGAGGTTCGTTATTACGGCGAAATCGCCAACCGTGCCGATGCAGTGCGCAAATTTGTCGACAAGCTTGCCGGACGTCACGGACGCCTGTGCTTTTGCTATGAGGCCGGCCCGACGGGCTACGGATTGTATCGTCAGCTTTCAGCACTGGGTTACGACTGCCTTGTCGTTGCGCCATCGCTCGTTCCGACCCGGCCGGGACTGCAGATCAAGACAGATCGGCGTGATGCTGTCGCGCTTGCCGCGTTGTTGCGCGCAGGTGAACTGTCGTCCATCTGGGTTCCCGACGAGACACATGAGGCCATGCGCGATCTTTGCCGGGCGCGGGAAGCGGCAGTCTCGGATTTACGACGGGCACGCCAGCATCTCTTGTCGTTTTTGCTCCGGCACGGCCGGGTCTTCGAAGGCCGCTCTCATTGGACAAGAGCTCATCGAAACTGGCTGGCGACACAACGCTTTGATCACCGTGCGCAGCAGATCGCTATGGAAGAATATATTCGTGCCATCGAGCAGATCGAGGAACGGCGTGAACGGCTGACCCGGCAGATGCTGGCGCTCTTGCCGGATTGGTCGCTTAACCCTGTCGTCGAAGCGATCCAGGCCTTGCGCGGTGTGGCACAGATCTCGGCGGTGACACTGGTATCGGAGATCGGTGACTTCAGACGCTTCAATAACCCACGCCAGTTCATGGCCTGGCTGGGATTGGTCCCCAAGGAACATTCCACAGGTGCCAGCGTGTCGCGCGGCTCGATCACGAAGGCGGGAAACACGCGAGCGCGGCGCATGCTGGTCGAAGGCGCATGGACCTACAGATTGCCTGCGCGTGTCAGCCAGGAAATCTTGAAGCGAATGGAGGGGCTGCCTGAAGCGATCAGGGCGACCGCCTGGAAGGCGCAAGTGCGACTATGCCAGCGATACCGGCGCATGCAGGCCAGCGGCCACCTCTCACCAACATCGTCACCGTCGCCATCGCGCGCGAACTCGCTGCTTTTGTCTGGGCGGTTGCGACAACAGTCCCCATTCCCCCCACAAAGGCAGCCTGACGAAGGGGCGCCAAATACAGAGGAGAAAATTTAATTCCATCACGCTGCTTATTGCTGGGCGTGGCGGCCGGTCAGGGCAACCCTCGTTGTGATTCTGCGAGCCTGAAACGGCAACACGCGCCATGTGAGACAGAGGAAGGCCCGAGACGAACCACGGTCCTGCGGTATTCAACCCGCGCATCAGAGTCTGATCAACCGTCGTCTCAATGCCGCCGCGTCCTGCAATAGGCAGCATATTTGTCCCTCGTCGACGCTGAAAAGCGACGCGAAAAACCTATGCCCAAACTCTTGAAAACGGACATGAGAATCAAACTTCTCCGCAGAGCGAAACCGAAATCTGATATCGCAAGGAAACCGAGCCGAAAACCGCCGTTTCTGGCAGAAATCATTACTCCAAATCGCCCAATCCTATCGGAATATCAATGCGTTCTGGGTTCTTCACGGCCGACTTACTCGTCGGGCTCTCGGTGCTGCAAGCGTCAATCCCCCATCTCGCGCCAGGGGGTGAGTGGCGACAATCTGGGGATTTTCCGGACTTTTGGGGCAGATCGGTGTTTTCGGGCCCCGGCCATTTCGGTGTTTGTGTTCAGGCGGCTGCCCACGGGCGGCGCCTCAAGAGTTCATATCCGGGTGATCGATTTTCAACGCTTCGGGTCAGTTGATGCGACCTTCGACGGGACCGGCACTACAGGGATGATTGCATGCATTTCGGCACTACGGCGCATCATCGGAGCCGACAATTCCGCCTTCCCCTTCAAGGCGCATGATCTGCACAACGTCTCCACGCGTGAACTTCAATCAGACGCCAGCCCCCATATTGCCGTCCTCGGCGAGAACGACGACACCGAAACGCTCGAGCGCCAGGGCCACGGCTTGAATGTCCTCTTCCGACGGCAGCTGGGCGCTGCCGCTCGCCTCGAACAGTTCTATTGTCTGCAAAGGGATTCCAGATGCCCGCGCGAAATCCTCCTTTCCGATCCCGCAAGCGCCCGCCCCGCAACGACAACCCGTCCAGTGATCTTGATTTCGGACACCATGAATGAATTTCCTGTCTGTTGGACTGAGAATCGACCAAATCGTTCCGCCGGTACCAGCAGGGAACACCCGTCAGTCTTCCCCTGGAAGGTCGCTGGAGAGTATCGGCCGGATCGGGAGAACTGTCACTCCCGTTTTTCGGTCCCGGTGAGCCGCCGTTCGCATCATCACGCCGCGAGCCTATCCGTGGAAAACGTCGTGAAAGCCGGAACGGCTGGATTACCAGCGCCTCCGCATCATATATGACGGCTTTCAGCTTGATGCTCCGCGCGTGCGGACGCCTATCATCCATGCTTGCAGCAGATGTATAACTCATTTTACATTGGATCCATATCGCTCTTGGAGCGCCGCGGGCAATCGGGTTATTGGACGTGGACGACCAATTGACCGGGAGATTACATTGACCTCGCTGTATCACACCGCCCTCACAGAACTGGCCGCCGTTTTCGACCGGCTCGACCATCCGCAGGTCGATGCGGCCGTCCAGGCCATCGCCGGCGCGCGCCGCATCGCCCTTTACGGCGTCGGCCGCGAAGGCCTTCAGATCAAGGGCCTCGCCATGCGGCTCTTCCATCTTGGACTGAACGTCTCCGTCGTCGGAGACATGACCGTGCCGCATCTTGGCGAAGGCGACCTGCTGATCGTGTCCGCGGGGCCGGGCGACTTCTCCACGGTTTCCGGACTGATGGGCGTGGCGAAACGGGACGGCGCAACATCCCTGTGCTTCACCGCGCAGCCGGATGCCCTCTGCCCGAAAATAGCCGACCACGTCGTTCACATCCCGGCCCAGACCATGGCCAACGATACCAGTGCGGGTGCAACCTCCGTCCTGCCGATGGGCTCCCTCTACGAAGGCGCGCAGTATATCCTCTACGAAGGCATGATCCTGAAGCTCAAGGAACGGCTTGGCGTGACGAGCGAAGCCATGCGCGGCAATCATACCAATCTCGAATAGCAGCAGATTCCGGCAGATGTTCGGGAGTATGGAGCAGGCGTGAACAACGGATTCTCACTCGAAGCGGAGAGCGACCACCTCAAGGCGCGCATAGCCTGGTTCTATTTCGTCGCGGGCATGACCCAGCAGGAAATTGCCGACCAGCTCGGCATCACCCGGTTGCGCGTCAACAAGATCATCGGCACCGTGCGCGCCGAAGGCGCCGTCGTGGTCGACCTGCGCATGCCGATGATCGACTGCATCAAGCTAGAGGAGCAGTTGAAGACGCTGTTCGGGCTGGAAGAGGCAATGGTCGTCCCGGCGATCGAGGACATGCTGGGCTCGCAGCGCACCATCGGCGAAGCGGCCGGCATCATGCTCGATTCGCACGTATCCCACCGCCACGGCATTGGCGTAAGCGGCGGGCAGACGCTGAGCTATGCGGTACGGCGCATTTCCCTGCGGCGCCTGAAGAGCTCCTGGGTCGTGGGTATGATGGGCGCGGTCACGCGCGGCTCCGGCACGAACACGTTCGAACTTTCGACGGCGCTCGCCCAGTCGCTGGATGTCGAATGCCACTATCTGACCGCGCCGATCTATTGTCCGACGAGAGAGAGCCGCGAGGTCCTGCTCGCCCATGACGAGATCGCATCCGTCATGGCCAAGGCAGAGGAGGCGGAAATCGCCCTCGTCGCCTGCGGCGACCTCACCCACCGCTCGCGGGTCATGCCGCTCGGCATTATCAAGGAAAACCTGCCGGCGCTTCTGGAAATGGGCGCCGTCGGCGAAATCCTCGGCTGCTTCCTCGATCCGCACGGCAACATCCTGCCGCATCCGATCAACCAGTCGATCATGGCGCTGCCCCTGAGCAAGCTGAAGGAGAAGCCAGTTTCCATCCTGGCATCCGGCGGCCGCAACAAGCTGCCGATCATCCGTTCGGTGCTGCGCGGGAAATACGTCAACCGTCTCGTCACCGACGATGTCGTGGCGCGCGCCTTGATCTACGAGTCATAGCCGGAAAATCCAGATTCCATCAGTGAAATCAAAGCCGTCCGGTTGAAAAACACCGGACGGCTTTTGCGTTTGCGTCGTTTTTCATTGCCGATTGTGCGCTGCGTTATAGATGTAAATTTAAATTTACACATACTTGTATTTCTCAATTTACATCTGATAAGCTGACGGCGTGGATGCGGACCGGGAGGAGGTCTGCGGCCGGCTCGATGAGCAATGTACGGTCGCGGATGGCTTTTCCCGGTCTCGAAACCAAAGCCCGCTTGTGGAGGAAATCATGAAGAGACTTACCCTTGCGCTGCTCGCAGCAGCGGCACTCGTCGCCCCCGGCGTCGTGATGGCGCAGGACGCGCCCGGCATGGCCAAGAAGGACAGCTACCGCTTCGTCATCATTCCGAAGGTCGTTCACCCGTGGTTCGACAAGGTCAATGACGGTGCCAAGCAGGCCGCCGCCGTCATCAAGGCGCAGACCGGCTCCGACGTTCAGATCGATTACAGCGCGCCGCAGCAGGCCGATGTCGTCCAGCAGAACCAGATCCTCGAAAGCTCGATCGCCACCCGTCCCGACGGCATCGCCATCGACCTGCTCGACGCCAGCGGCAACCGCGCCTCGCTCGAGGAAGCCGTCGGCCAGGAAATCCCGGTCACCATCTTCGATTCCGTTCCGCCCGAGGGCATGGACTTGACCAGCATCGGCAACGATTTCTGCGAGCAGGCCAACATCGCCTCTCGCCGCCTCGTCGAACTGCTTGGCGAAAAGGGTGAAGTCGCGATCATGATGGGCGTGCCGAGCGCACCGAACCACGCCATCCGCGCGGAATGCCACCAGAAGATTTTCGACCAGTACCCGGACATCAAGGTCGTCGCGACCGGTATCGACAACGACGACATCGAGACCGCGCAAAAGCAGGCCGCCGCGATCATGCAGGCCAACCCGAACCTCAAGGGCTGGGTCGCTTCCGACGCCGCAGGCCCGATCGGCATCGGCCAGGCCATCCAGGAAGCCGGCAAGGTCGGCCAGGTCACCCTCGTCGGCCTCGACAACCTGCCGGAGATGTTGCAGCTGATCCGCGACGGCGTCGCCGACAGCTCTTCCTCCACCAAGCCGGAAATGCAAGGTTACTGGGCCGTCATGACCATGTGGCAGAAGGCCCTCGGCCTCGATACGCCGAAATACATCGACACCGGCATCGCGATCCTGAACAAGGACAATGTCGGCCAGTAAGGCGCACGGGGTCACCGGCCTTTTCGGCCGGTGACCCGCTGCACTCCCGGCGAGGAGTATCCCGCCGGCCGTATGAAACGGCGCAAGGCGGCATCACAAGACCAGGATCCGGATATGGCATTTCTTGAGACCAAGGGGATAGGACGCGATTTTCCCGGCGTGACCGCGCTCAACGGCGTCGACCTGAAGCTGGAACTCGGACGCGTGCATATTCTCGCCGGCGAAAACGGTGCGGGAAAGTCCACTCTCGTCAAGATCCTCACGGGGTCCGACACGCCGAGCCGCGGCACGGTCTCCATCGACGGCAAGAATGCCGCCGAACATCCCGATCTCTTCAAATATGTCGGCTACGTGCCGCAGGAACTCAATCTCTTCCCGCATCTGAGCGTCGCCGAAAACCTGTTCATTCCCTACGCCGTTTCCGGCTTTTCCTCGCGCTACGTCGATTTCAAGGCGATCGAGAAGGAAGCGCAGGTCTATCTCGACCGCTTCGCCATCGAAGCGCGTCCCTCCGATCTGGTGCGCAATATTTCCGTCTCCGACCAGCAACTCCTGCAAATCGCCCGCGCCTCCACCCACAAGCAGATGAAGGTGCTGATCCTCGACGAGCCGACCTCGTCGCTGACGCGTGCCGAAGTCGACCGGGTGTTCAAGGTCATCAACGACTTCCGCAGCGCCGATCACGCCATCGTCTTCATCTCACACAAGATGGACGAGGTTTTCTCCATCGGCGACGACTACACCATCCTGCGCAATGGCGAGAAGGTCGAGGACGGCCGGATCGCCGACATCACCGAGGCCGACCTCATCCGCGGCATGTCCGGGTCCGAATTGTCGTTCAGTGAAAATTTCTGGCCGGTCGCCCAGCCGGCAGCCCCCGACGAGACCATCATCGAAGTCAAGAACCTCTCCGGCCATCGCTTTCAGGACGTGTCTTTCACTCTGAAGCGCGGAGAAATCCTTGGCTTTGCCGGTCTCGTCGGCGCCGGGCGCTCCGAAATCATGCAGACCATGTTCGGGTTCCTCAATGCCAAGGCGGGAACCGTCACCGTCAAGGGCAAGCCCTGGACGCTTGGCGACACAAACTACAGCGTGCGCAACGGCATGCTTTACCTGTCCGAGGAGCGCAAGCATCACGGCATCCTGCCGATACTCTCCGTTCGCGAGAATATCGGCATCTCCATCCTCGCGCAGACAACCGGCTGGCTCGGCATTTCCGCGCAGAAGGAGAAGTCGGCCGTGGCCGACGTCATCCGCACCTACGACATCAAGACCGACAGCATGGGCAAGAAGATCGCTCTACTTTCGGGCGGCAACCAGCAGAAGGCGATCATCGGCCGCGCCATGGCGACCAAGCCGGACGTGCTGATCTTCGACGAGCCGACCAAGGGCATCGACGTCCGCACCAAGGCGGAAATCTATCGCATCATGAAGACGCTCGCCGAAAGCGGCGTCGGCATCATTCTCGTTTCGTCCGAAATGGACGAGCTGCGTAAATGCGCCAATCGCATCATCACCATGTATGCCGGCAAGATAACCGGCATTTTCGAGACCGCGACGACGAGCAACGAAACGCTCGTGGGTGCGATTTTCGGTTCGGAGACCAACACCAATGCAGCGTAAGCCCCTCTCCATCCTCGCCACGAACCCGCTTGCCGGCGTCTTCGTGGCGCTCGTCATCATTTTCATCGTCTCCGCGATCCTGTCGCCCTACTTCCTGACCTCCTACAACATGTCGGTCATCGCCCGGTCGCTTGCCTTCGTCGGGCTGGTCACCGTCGGCCAGGCGATGTTGCTCATCCTTGGCGAGCTCGACCTGTCGCTCGGCGTCATCGGCGGCCTCTGCGGCGTCATCGCCGGCATGCTGATGGTCAATTACGGCATCAACCCCGCGGTCGCCTTTGCCGGCGGCCTGGCCATGGGTGCGGCGCTCGGCTTCTTCAACGGCTTCATGGTCACCTCCATGCGCCTGCATTCGCTGGTCCTGACGATCGGCACGGCCGGTATCTTCGGCGGCATCAACCTGGTGCTGACCAAGGGCGTGGCGATCACCAACATTCCCAAGGAAATCCAGTTTCTCGGGCGCGGCGATCTGTTCGGCGTGCCGGTTCCCTTCGTCATCATGATCGCGGTTCTTGCCGTCGCCACCTTCATCACACTGAAAACCCCTTTCGGCCGTTACATGTATGCGATCGGCAACAACAACGCTGCCGCGCGCATGCTCGGCATCCGCGTTGACCGCATCCGCGTGCTGGTGTTCACCATCGCCGGTTTCCTGTCCGCGCTCGCCGGCCTTCTGATGGTGGCGCGCCTCGGCACGGCGCAGCCCTCGATCGGCGAAACCTGGGTCCTGCCTCCGATCGCGGCCTCCGTCATCGGCGGCGTGGCGACCACGGGCGGCATCGGTACGCCGCTCGGCGCGATCCTCGGTGCGGGCATCATCGCCATCATCGAAAACATCATCGTGCTCTTCGGCGTCTCGCCCTATTGGCAGGGTGTCGTCAGCGGCGTGATCGTGGTGCTCGCCATCTCCTTCGATGCGATTTCCAGGCGGTACATCCGCAAGGAATTGTAACGCCCCGGCGGCAAGGCCACCGACCTTTGAACTTGGAATGAACCGGAACGACCCCGCGCCAGCACTGGCGCGGCTCCCGGCCCCATATGTGGAGGAAAGCTATGAAACTCGGTTTGAACCTGTCCTTTGCGATCAAGCGCTGGCTCGGCGGCGAGCGTCTGGCGTCCGTCATCAGGCAAGATCTGGACATGGAATATGTCCAGTTCACCTGGGACCTCATCGATCCCTGGTGGCCCGAAGCGCCGCGTGACCGTCTGGCCCGCGATTATGCCAGGGCATTCGCCGATGCCGGCATCACCATCGAAAGCACGTTCGGCGGCCTCGCCTCCTACACCTACAATCATTTCCTCTCCCCGAACGAAGACCTCCGGGCGATGGGCAAGGAACATTTGAAGCGCGCCATCGACATGACCGCCGAGATGCAGGTCCCGGCGGCCGGCATGCCTTTCGGCTCCTATTCGGCAGACGATGCCGTCAATCCCGCCCGCCGCGAGGAAATCTACAAGCTGGCGCTACAGTCGATCGTCGATCTTTCCCGCCATGCCAGGGAACGGGGACTGTCGAAGTTGATGATCGAGCCCGTGCCGCTGGCCACCGAATTTCCGTCCTCGGCCGCCGACGCGCTGCGCCTGATGAAGGACCTCGACGGCGCGACCGACGTGCCGGTGCGCCTTCTGGTCGACTGGGGCCATGCGCTGTTCACACCGCTCTTCAAGGAAGAGGCGGACATGGACCACTGGATGCGCACCTGCGGAGACTATATCGCCGCCTACCACATCCAGCAGACGGACGGCCTTCTGGACCGCCACTGGAACTTCACCCGCGAGGGCATCGTGACGCCGGAACGCCTACAGGACTTCTGGAAGAAACATGCCTTGACCGACCAGACCTACCTGCTCGAAATCATCTATCCCTTCGAGGAAACGGACGAATTCGTCCTCGAGGATATGAAGAAAGCCGTGGCGCTGCTGAAGCAAGCTGGCTGAAACGACGACCGGGGTGGCGGCGTGATCGCCTGCGCCCTCTCCCGCCTGCGCCAACTCCAAGGAAGAATGCCGTGACGAAGACAAAGAAGCTGATGAATTCCCCCGAGGCGATCATTCCCGAAATGATCGAGGGCATGCTGGGCGCCCATTGCGATATCCTGACCTCGTTCGGCGCGACGGGCCGTGTCCTGGTCGCCATCGACGGGCCGCGTGACGGCAAGGTCGGCATCGTCGTCGGCGGCGGATCCGGCCACGAGCCGGCATTTTCCGGCTATGTCGGGCGCGGCCTTGCCGATGCCTCAGCCATCGGCAACGTCTTCGCGTCCCCCTCCCCCGAACCGATCCTGGAAGCGACCCGCGCGGCAAACGGCGGCGCGGGCGTGCTCTATCTCTACGGCAACTACTCCGGCGACGTCATGAACTTCGACATGGCGGCCGAGCATGCCGGGCGCGAAGGCATCGAGGTCCGTTCGATCCCGATCACCGACGACGTGGCGTCCGCAAGCTCCGAACGCATCGGCGACCGGCGCGGCATCGCCGGCGATTTCTTCGTCTTCAAGATCGCCGGTGCCGCGGCAGACCGGATGCAGACGCTCGACGAGGTCGAGGCCGTGACCCGCAAGGCCAACCGCCTGACCGCCACCATGGGCGTGGCGCTCGGCGCCTGCTCCCTGCCCCAGACGCTGAAGCCCAATTTCGAGATCGGCGACGACCAGATGGAAATCGGCATGGGCGTGCATGGCGAGCCCGGCATCCGCCGCGCCGCCATCGAGACCGCCGACGAAGTGACCGTCGAACTGATGGACCACATCCAGGGCGAGCTGAAGCTCGTGAAGGGCGACAAGGTCGCCCTGCTGGTCAACGGTCTCGGCTCTACCTCGCCGATGGAGCTCTACCTGCTTCACCGGCGCGCCAAAATGATCCTCGACGATCTCGGCGTCTCGATCCACAAGTCCTTCGTCGGCGAATACGTGACCTCGCTGGAGATGGCGGGTGCGTCGATCACCCTTTTGAAGCTGGATGACGAACTGACGTCCCTGCTCGACCATCCTTGCCTGGCGCCCGTGCTGCGCGTGGGTGCCGCGCCTGCGCCGGCTTCGCAGGTTGCCGCCGACCGCCTGAAGCGCATTGCCGCCGAACAGCCGGCCTCGGCCAAGGCAAGAACCGCCTCCGCCAGCGGCGGCGATGGCGAAGGTGACCTCACCGCGCAGATTTTCGCCGAGATGATCCGCAAGGTCTCCTTCGCGATCGAGGATCGTGCGGACTGGTTGTCGGAACTGGACGGCGTCATCGGAGACGGTGACCACGGCGTCACCATGAGTATCGGCTGGCGTGCCGTACGCGCGGAAATCGCCGAAATTACCGATGACGAGAGTATCGAGGACATTTGCGGGCGCATCGCCAAGGCGTTTCTCGACGCGGTCGGCGCTTCCTCCGGCCCGCTCTACGCCACCGCCTTCCTGCGCGCCGGCGAAACGACGGGCGGGCGCCATCGCCTCGACGCAGCCGGCCTGGTCGCATTCCTTGAGGGAGCCTCGAACGGTATCCGCGAACGCGGCAAGTCCGAGCCCGGCGACAAGACCATGGTCGATGCCTGGGTACCCGCCGTCGAACAGGCGCAAAAGGCGCTTGCCGAAGGCGGCGATCTCGTCGATTGCCTGCGTGCAGCCGCAGCCGGCGCGGAACGCGGCATGAAGGCTACGGCCAATATCGCCGCCCGCCGCGGTCGCTCCGCCAAGCTCGGCGAACGGTCGCTTGGCCATATAGATCCCGGCTCCGCCTCGACCTTCCTGATTATCGACGCGATGCGCCAGTCTTTCGAGATGCAGACCCTCGACCCCGTCAGCCGCGCCCGACGCCCCTCCCACTTCTCCTGAAAATGGCCGAACAGTACGTGCGGCCTGGAGGCTGCTGACTTCGAACGCGAGTTTATCGCTGCCGGTGAGCGCTTCCGCATCACCGGCATTGATCCGCGACGGCCGAAATACCCTATCTCTGTAGAGCGTATTCCCGATCGCCGCGGCTTCAAGTTCACCGCCGACAATGTGGCCATGCTGCTCAAAGCTCAGGCCAAACCGTGACGTTCACCACTCATTCTTCAACTTGGCCAAAATCCCAGCTTCGAGCCGACGGGGCCAATATCCCCCGACGATGTCGCCGGTTGTCCATGGGTTGGTGTTCGCGATCGCATCCGAGCCGACCAACCGGCCGGCTAGGAGGTTCTGGTGCAGGTCATCAACTCCGCACTAGATGAGCTTGCGAGCGGCAAGATTGCGCATGAGGTGAGAGGTTCCAAAGACCCAAGGCGGGCACTCAGTCGAGAGTTTTACCGTATTCACCAGGGAGCCGAGCTTATCATTGGAAATGGTGACAACATCGCCAATTTTGTGCGTAAAGCCTTGCCCCGGCGCATCGCGGTCCTCGACCGGTGCGAACAGTGTGCCGAGGAACAGCACGAAGCCATCGGGATACTGATGATGCGCGCCGCGCGTCTGGGCGACGAGATCCAGTGGATCGCGACTGATCTCCTTCATCGAGCTTTTGCCGCGCATCACGAAACCATCCGTCCCCTCGACACGCAGGTCCAGCTCGGCATTGCGCGCGTCGTCCATCGTGTAGGTCTCGTCGAACAGGCGGATAAACGGGCCGATCGAACAGGAGGCGTTGTTGTCCTTGGCCTTGCCGAGCAGCAGAGCGGAGCGTCCCTCCACGTCGCGCAGATTGACGTCATTTCCCAGTGTCACACCCTTGACACGCCCTTCACTATCGACCGCAAGCACGATTTCCGGCTCGGGATTGTTCCACTTGGAGATCGGATGCAGGCCGACGGCGGCCCCGGTGCCTACGGCAGACATGACCTGCGACTTCGTGAAGACCTCGGCATCCGGGCCGATGCCGACCTCCAGATACTGCGACCACAGGCCTTCCTCGATGAGCGCGGCCTTCACGCGCAGGGCATCCTCCGACCCGGCCTTGAGGTCGCGCAGGCTTGCACCGATGATCTGCGAGACTTTCTCGCGAATGCTCGCGGCGCGCTCGGGGTTGCCCGCCGCGCGCTCCTCGATAACGCGTTCGATCATCGAACGGGCAAAGGTAACGCCGCAGGCCTTGATGGCCTGGAAGTCGATCGGCGCCAGCAGGTGAAGTTGCGACCGGTCCGGTGCGCTGAGCGACAGCACGTTTTCGAGGGCGCCGAGATCGCGGCCTTCGGCACGGCGGACGAAGCCGGCCGGCGCATCGCATTCCAGGAGGTCGCGCATGGTGGCGCACGCCTTTGCTGTTATGTCGTAGAGACGACCGTCGCGGATCGTCACCAGAACCGGCCCCTCGACCTCCGGCGACCAGGCCCGTCCGACGAAGCAACCCGTTGCAAAGCTTGAAGTAAGATCAGTCACGGCGGTCAATGCTCCCTGAAAGCCAATGTCAGTATTCTATCCTCACTCATCTCCGAACGCTCGAGAATGCCGGCAAGGCGCCCCTTCGACAGGATCGCCACGCGATCACAAAGAGCGAGGATTTCCGGCACTTCGGACGAGGCCATGAGAACGGTCAGGCCCTGTTCTGCGGCCTGCGCGATGATCGTGTAGAGATCGGCCTTGGCCCCCACGTCCACGCCATGCGTTGGCTCGTCGAGAAGCAGGAGTTGCGGCTCGGCCATAAGCGCGCGAGCGAAAATGACCTTTTGCTGGTTGCCGCCCGACAAGGTCGAGATGGGCTGCAAGTCGTTCGCCATGCGAATGCCGAGGCTCTTTGTGTAGGCCGCCATGCGACCCGCCTCCCCGCGGCGATCGGAGAACAGCCGCCCTGCGAATCGCCGCAGGCTCGAAATCGCTGCATTGTCGCGCACGGAATGCTGCGGAAGAATGCCGGCCGTCTTGCGGCCTTCCGGCACCAGCACAACGCCGCTCCTCACCGCGTCGCTTGGATCACGCGGCGCGAAATTCTGTTGGTTGAGCGTGAGATGTCCCGCGCTCATCGGCCGAACGCCGTGGATGACGTCGAGAAGCTCGGTACGCCCGGCTCCCACAAGGCCGAACAGGCCGAGGACCTCACCGCGCCGCACCTCCAGGCTGATGTCTTCGATATGAACGCCGTCGGAGACGTTCCGAAGCGACAGAGCGACAGTGTCCTTGTCGATGGCGCGCGGCTTGTAATCGTAGATCGCGGGCTTGCCGGTCATGTCGGCGATCAGTTGCTCGCGGCTCGTTTCCGCGGGTTTGCGCTCGCTGACAATCGCGCCGTTGCGCAAAACCACCAGCCGGTCGCAGAGACCGAGTGCCTCCTCCAGCCGGTGTGTGATGAAGATGATTGCCGTGCCGGTCTGGCGCGCATTGCGGACGTAGGAGAAGAAGCTTTCCACCTCGTGCGGTGTCAGCGAGGATGTCGGTTCGTCGAGGATCAGCAGACGCGGCTGGCGACCGGCTGCTTTGGCGATTTCGATCAGCTGCTGTTCGCCGGCGCGAAGCGTCCCCGCTTCCTGTGCCGGATCCAGACCGCCTGCCCCGACCCTTTCCAACAAGGCCTTCGAGGAGGCACGCATCAGCGCCTTGTCGACAAAGCCGAGCGGCGTGCGCGGAAAGCGTCCGAGATAAAGATTTTCCGCCACCGACAGGGCGCCGACCACCGAGAGCTCCTGATGGACGAAGCTTATGCCGGCAGCGATGCCCTCGCCGACACTCCCGAACCGCACCGGCTCACCGGCAAGGTCTATCGTGCCGGAATCGGCCGTGAGTCCGCCGGACAGGATATGCATGAGCGTCGACTTACCGGCGCCGTTTTCGCCGAGCAGCCCGACCACCTCGCCCGGATAGAGATCGAGATCGACGGACTGCAGCACCGCATTGCCGGAGAAGGCTTTTGCGACGGCACGGGCACGGACGAGCGGTTGGCCGTGACCGGCGCGAGGCGCGCCGGTCGGGTCTTCGACAATATTACTTGGCATCGGCGGGCGTCAGCAGGTTACCGACGACGGGGATGACCTTGGCCGGCGGCTCGATGCCGGCGACAAGGTAGTTGTAGAGCATGACACTGGCATCGAGAGCCTGCTGGTAAGGCGCCTGATCGAGCAGGCCGACCATTTCGCCGGTCTTCAGGTACTGCATGTTGTCGGGCGTATGGTCGAAGCCGACGACGCCAACCTTGCCGGTGAGGCCCAGGTCCTTTACGGCCTTGGCAGCGCCGAACGGGCCGCCGGCCGTGACATAGACCATCGACAGGTCGGGATTAGACGTCATCATGTCCTGGACGAGCGAATAGGCCTCTTCCGCCTTGTCCTTGTTCTCGAACGGGCCGACAATCTGGATGTCAGGCGCGTTGGCCTTGAGATAATCGACCGCGCCGTTCATGCGCTGGGTGTGCTGTGTGGCGCCGAAATAGCCGGTGATCACGCCGAGCTTGCCCTTGCCGTTCATTTTTTCCTGGATGAACTTGCCGATCTGCTCGCCGGCCGACGTCGCATCCTGGCCGATGAAGGCGAGGCGTTCAGAAGGAGCAGCGCCTTCCGCGACAATATTGAAGACCGGCACGCCGGCTTCCGTTGCCTCGTTGATGATACGCGCCGTGCCGTCGAAGATCGGAACGACGACGATACCGTTGTACTGCTTGGCCAGCGCGCCTTCGATGCCGGCGACAACAGCTTCGGCCGAAAGCTCGTTGCCGAGATCGACGAAATCGACCGTGGCGTTGAAGCCCTTGAGATACTCGTTGGCAGCCTTCGCGCCCTCCGTCACCGGCGTCCAGAACGGATTGTTCTGGAACGACAGGAAGGCGATCTTGATCGGTCCCTTCGTGTTTTCCACCGCCGCGACCGTGCCCCCCTTCGGTGCTTCCGCCGCATTTGCGGCAGAAAACACGGATGCGAGACCAAAGGCGGCCGCGGCCGTCAGTTTCGTGATTTTGCTGATCATGTTCATTTCCTCCAGGGGGTTGATCATTCGTCTTCACCACCGCGCTGCAGGCCGTCCAACGCCACGGCGAAGATGATCACCAGCCCCTTGGTGACGACCTGCCAGTAGGCGGAAATGCCGAGCAGCACGAAAGCATTGTTGAGCAGCGCCATCAGCAGCGCGCCGATGACGACACCGACAATCGAACCCCGTCCACCGCTAAGCGCGGTGCCGCCGAGAATGACGGCGGCGATGACGTCGAGTTCATAACCGACGCCGAGATTGGGATCGGCGCTGGCGAGATTGCCGGACAGGATAAGACCGCCGAGTCCGGCAAGCAGGCCGCAGAAGGCGAAAATGAAGAGGCGCGTCGCCTTCAGATCGACGCCCGCCAGACGCGATGCCTTCGGATTGTCCCCGATCGCGTAGATCTCGCGACCGCGCACGGTGCGCACGGAAAAGACATGCACGACGATGGCCAACACGATCATCAGCAGGAAGGAAACCGGGATGCCGGCGATGCGGCCGGCACCGACGAATTCCGCAAAACCGCCCATCGGCACGGGGATGCCGCCCGTCATCAGAAGTGCGATGCCGCGCGCGACCGACAGCGTGCCGAGGGTCGCGATGAAGGGATTGATCTTCAGCCGCGTATAAAGCAGGCCGTTGACGATGCCGCAACCAAGGCCGGTGAGCAGGCCCGCGATGAGGCCAACGCTTTCAAAGCCCGTGTCCCTGATGACGACAGCCGCGACAACGGCGGACAGGCCAATGACCGAGCCGACCGACAGGTCGATGCCGCGGCCGATGATGACCAGCGCCTGGCCGAGCGCCACGATGGCGACCACCGAGGCTTGTCGCCCGACGTTCAAGAGGTTGCGCGGCGCCAGAAAATACTCGCTGGCAAAGGACAGATAGGCGGCAACCACCAACAGCATCAGCAGAACCGATGCTTCGCGATGGCGCCCGAGGCGTTTGAGCGTGGCAAGACCCATGTTCATGCGCCTTCTCCTATCGCCGCCGGAAGACGGGCGGACGCTTTTCCTTGAAGGCCTGCCGGCCTTCCTGGGCGTCGGCGGTGGCAAAGCAGATCGTCTGGAGATCGCGCTCGTATTCGACGGCCTTTTCATGCGGCATCGACGCCGCGGCCTTGAGGTTGAGCTTGGCGGTTTCCGCCGCGATTGGGGCACGGGACGCAATCACTTCCGCGATGGCACGCGCCCGCGGCAGCAAGTCCTCCGGGTTTACCACATCGCTGACGAGGCCCCATTGCTGCGCCTTCTCGGCGCTGATCGGATCGCCGGTCATGATCATCAACGCCGTATTCGACGGACCGATGGAATGGGCAAGGCCCGCCGCCATGCCGCCCCCACCGATCCAGCCGAGCTTGATTTCGGGGGCGGCGAATTGCGCGTTGCGCGAAGCGATGCGGATGTCGCAGGCCATGGCCGTTTCCAGCCCGCCACCGAAAGCATAGCCGTTGACGGCGGCGATGGTCGGCTTCAGCAGCGCATGAATGGCGTCGCAATAGTCTGCGCGGTTGCGAAACTGCCAGGGCGTCTCGTAGGTGTCGAGTTCGCGGATGTCGGAGCCCGCGCAGAAGGCGCGCTCGCCCGCGCCGGTCAGGATGACGCAGCGGATCGTGTCACTGTCATTGCATTCCTTGACCGCCGTCACGATGGCATCAGCCATTTCAGGGGTTACGGCATTCAGCTTGGCCGGGCGGTTGAGGGTGATCGTCGCGATTGCGCCGTCGACCTCGAAAATGATCTCCTCCGTCATGTCGTCTCCTATCGTTCCTCACCGCCGCGCCGATGGGCGCGGTAGAGGTCCTGCAGCCGGGAAAGCACGCCCGCCGCCGCAGCCCTTGATTCAAACGAGTCGCGCAGCAGCGCGGATGCCTTGCTCTGAAAGGCGATGTAACCGTCATGGCGCGGGCGAATGTAAGCCGCCTCGATCGTCTGCGCCGTCTGCCTGTAGAAGCCGTTCCAGCGTCGGTTCACGCCATCGTCGAACCAGGCGTCGCGCCGCGAGGGCTGGCCGTCATGGGCGGGAATGAAATTGATCTGCGCGTCGCGCCCCATCAGCCAGAGCAGATGCGCCTTCAACTCCGGGCTTGGATCGCAGCGCTTCGAAATGCCGATGCCAGTGCCGCCGAGCGTGGAGCCGGGGCGACCGCCCGCAACGCGGCGCGGCGCATCCGCGAAGGTGACAGGTTTGCCGGCGTCGGGCGCTGAATAGTTCACATAGCCATAGACGAGCGGGCAGAGCGCCACGTCATCGGACGCCGCCATATGGTCGAGAAGGCCGATCGGGTTCTTTTCCCACACGACACGCGGGCTGAGCAACGCCAGCTCTGCCATCAGCTCATAGACGACCGTTCCGGTCTCGCGGGAAACGAGGACATCCGGGTCTGCTTCGGCCGGCGGCTCGCCATAGGCGGCAGCAATGGACAGGAAGCTCAAGGCGGCATGCGGGCCCGCCAGCGAGAGCGCGACCTTGCCGCTACTGCGGGAGAGATCGGCGACTGCCGCCCATGTCTGCGGCGCTCCGCCCTCGACCAGATCGGCGCGCAACGCCATGACCTGGGTTGCGGCATCGAGCGGCAGAGCCCAGTGCTTGCCGGCATAGCGATAGCTCGACAGGGAGGGGCCGATGCTCTCGGCCGCCAGTTGATCGACCACATCGGCACCGAACACGCTTTCAAGCGATTGCAAGCAATCGCTGCCGACTGCTTCTCCAACATGCGGATGATCGAGCACGACAAGATCGTAGCGCGCGCAAAGATCGGCGATCGGATGCGACTCGAACCCTTCGAGCGGCTGCTTTTCCCACTGGATATCGAGACCAGCCTCGATCACCTCGTCACGTCTTGCGGCTGCGGCGAGCGCGTTGAAACCACGTGGATGGTCCCAGGTCAGAGCCTTGATCGTCACCATGATCAAACCGTTCCCGTTGCCACGGCGCCGTTTGCCACAAGCGCCGCAATCGCCGCGTCGTCGTAACCGGCCTCCTTCAGGATTTCCTGCGTGTGCTGGCCGGTGACGGGCGCGCCGCGCTCGACGATGGATGGGGTTTTCGAGAACTTGATCGGGAACCCCGGCGTCTTGACCCGACCTTCGGTCGGATGGTCGTAATCGACAAAAGTGCCGTTGTGCTTGATCTGCGCGTCCTCGACGAGATCGGCATAGCCGTAAACCGGGCCGCACCAGATATCGGCGGCGCGCAGCAGGTCAAGCCATTCGGCCGAGGACTTCGTCTTCAATCGATCGCGCGTCTTGGCGAAAATCTCGTCACGCCGCGTCCAGGTATCGACCTCGTCGTCCATCGTCAGGAAGCTGTCTTCGCCGATGACCTCGCCCAGCGTCTTCAGCTTCGGGAAGGCGACAATGATGAAGCCGTCACTGGTGGCGAAGGCGCCGTAGGGCGCGCGGATATAGACATGGGCATGCGGCTCGGCGGAGCGCTGCTGCGGCTTGCCGCCCACCGTATAGACGGACAATTCCTGCATCTGGATCGTCGTGATGGCATCCAGCATGTTGACCTGAACGAGTTGCCCCTCACCGGTCCGCTCGCGATGGAACAGCGCGGCAAGTGCGCCTTCGAAGGCCGTATAGGCGGTGATCGCATCGACCAGATACTGGCCGGCGGCCGTCGGCGGTTCGCCCTCGCGGCCGGCCGACAGCATGGCGCCGGACATGCCCTGGAGCACGAGATCCTGACCCGGGCGGTTCACATAGGGGCCATCCTCGCCATATCCGGAGATTGACACATAGACGAGGCGCGGATTGAGTTTCGACAGCGTTTCGTAGTCAACACCCAATCGCTTGGCCACGCCGGGACGATAGTTCTGCAGGAAGACATCGGCCGTCTTGACGAGATCGAGCAGCACCTTCTTGCCGTCTTCCGACTTCAGATCGATGGCAAGCGAGCGCTTGTTGCGGTTGAGCGACAGGAACGAGACATTGACGCGATTGCCGCTGGCGCCGCCGGCCGCCACATGGCGCTGCCATTCGCCCGCCGTCGGTTCGACCTTGACCACGTCAGCGCCCAGATCGCCAAGCCGCTGGGCCGCAAACGGCCCCGCCATGGCGATGGAGCAATCCAGAACCCTGATACCAGACAAAACACCCATATGCGGTCGCTCCTGCAAGCCTTCACGTTGGCTGGACCTTATCGGATAAATTTCTTCTGTCCAGAGTGAGCGCTAACTATTTTTGAATCTCACACACCTCTCGGTCGGCGATAATGACGAATATCAAGGGCACTGAAATGAGCGCTAACTTTCATATTGACCAAAGGCACCACGATGAATAAATAATTCATTGGTAAAACAGGGGCGGCCGCCGCGCCGCCGGAGGAGAAAATCAATGAAGACGTTTCAGTCGGGCTTCGGCCTAAGCCTGCTCGCCGCTGCGCTGCTCTCGTCTGCCGCAGTTCCCGCCCATGCCGACGCCCGGTCCGATGCGCTCCAGGCATTGCCGGAAAATGTGCGCGCACTTTATACGGACGCCGTCGACGTGGCCCCGGCCGCCCTCGGCGACTTCAAGGCGCCGGCCAAGCCGTGGCGCTGGTGCCATTCGGAATCCTACATGGGCAATCCTTGGCGCGTAACCTTCAACGACGAGCTCGCCCGCCTCGTCAACGGCGCCAAGGAAGCAGGCGACGTTTCGGAATTCATCGTCTCTGATTCCAACGGCGACGCCACGCAGCAGATCTCGCAGATCCGCGCCTTCATCGAACGCGGCTGCTCGGTCATCACCACGATCGCCGGCTCGTCGACGGCGCTGAATGCCGTTATCGAGGATGCGTTGAAGGCCGGCATTCCGGTCATCACCTCCGCTGGCGCCGTCACGACACCGGCGGCTATCAACGTCATGCATAACCAGAACCTCTGGGGCTACCAGATGGGCAAGGGCATTGCCGAAGCACTGCCCAATGGCGGCACGATCCTCCAGGTCGAAGGCATTTCCGGTCACCCGCTGGTGCAGCAGGAAAATGCCGGCCTCGACAAGGCCGTCGCCGAAAGCGGCAACCTGACGATCGTTCGCAAGGTCAGTGGTGAATGGACGGGCACGACGACGAAGTCCGCCGTTCTCCAGGCGCTCGCCACGACGCCTCAGCAGATCGATGCGGTCTGGTCCACCGGCAGCGAAGCGCGCTTCATCGCCGAAGCCTTCCAGCAGGCCGGCCGGCCCCTTCCGCTGATCGCGGCCTCCATCTCCGGCGACGCGCTCGGTTTCTGGAATGCGAACCAGGATAGCTTCAAGTTCTATGGCGGCGAGGTCTCTCCGCATGTGGCCGCGCAGAACGCCTTCCGTGTCGCGCTCCGCATCATCGAGGGCCAGAAGCCGATCGTGAACACCATCATCGCGCCGATGCCGACCATCACGCAGGCTGATCTGCCGACCTGGTACAAGGACTGCATGAAGCCGGATTCGGCCGCGATCTTCCCCATTCCGCCGCAGGATCCCTTCCCGGAAGAGTTGCTCAACGGCTACTTCTCGAACGGCAAGGCAACGCCGCTCTACGATTTCGCCAAGGTCCCTGCCGCCTGCGCGAAGTAAAGGCCTGCGTGGGGCCATCGCCGGACATCCGGCGGTGGTCCCTTCGCGTTCGGCAATGAGAAGGCTGCCCTGCATGCTAGCTACGACACATCCGCAATCCGGACCGGCGCCTGTGACATCCCGCATCCATCGCATCGTCGCCGAAAACGGTGGGGCGGCCCCCCCCCGGGATAGCGGCATTGAGTTAAAAATCAGCGGCCTCACCAAACGTTATGGCGAGACACTGGCCCTCTGTGGGGCATCCGTCACATTCCGGCCGGGCATCCACACCATCCTTGGCGAGAACGGCTCAGGCAAGAGCACCATGCTGAAGATCCTCTCCGGCGTCGTTTCGCAAAGCGAAGGCACCGTCGCACTCAACGGCCGCGCGATTGGCCCGCGCACGCCGCGCGACATGCATGATCTCGGCCTCTCCACGGTGTTCCAGGAGGTGCTGGTCGCACCGCACCGCACCGTCATCGAAAACATCTTCCTCGGCTATGACGGCCTGCTCAAGCGGCGGATCGAAAAATCCGCGCGCACGCCGCTCGCACAGGCCCTGCTTTCCGAAATCTCTCGCTTCCCTATTCCGCTGTCGGCACCTGCAGGGGAGCTGCCGCTCGCCAGCCAGCAACTCGTCGTTCTCGCCCGCGCGCTTGTGCGCCTGCCGGCGATCCTGCTTCTCGATGAAGCGACTGCCGCCCTTGACTATGCCGACCGCGATCTCGTTTTCAATGCGATCGAGGACTACGCGGCCGCTGGCAACATCGTCATCTTCATATCGCACCGCCTGGAAGAGGTGCGCCGGCTTTCCGACCGTGTCACCGTGCTGAGAAGCGGGCGTATCGTCGAAACCCTCGAGCGAGACGGAATCACAGCCGAAAAGCTTCTGAAGCTCATGGCACCGGAGGCGGCGGTTCATGCCTGACGACACCATCCTCCTGCGCTACGACAATCTTGTACTTGCCCCTGGACGAACGCCATTATCGGGCGCCATCCGCGCCGGGCAGATCACCGGCGTCGCCGGTCTCGAAGGCCATGGGCAGGAGCAGTTCCTGCTGGCGCTGGCCGGCCTTGGCCGATACCGCGAGGGCGCAATCACCGTCGCGACGGCCGATCGCGGTCCGCTCGGCTATCGCGACCACTACGAGGCAGCGCGCCACGGTGTCGTCTACCTGCCGCGCGACCGCCGTGCGACCGGCATTTTCCCCGTGCTATCGGTCCTGGACAATTTCGCAATCCCGTCCATGCCGCGCTTCTCTCTCGCCGGAATTCTCAACCGCAAGCGCCTGAAGGACGAGCTCGCCTCCTACACGGACTTCCTGTCGATCCGGTATCCCTCCGCCGATGCCCCCATCTCGGCGCTGAGCGGTGGCAACCAGCAGAAGGTGCTGCTGGCGCGCCTGCTGGCGCTCAAGCCGCGCGTCATGCTGCTCAACGATCCAACCCGTGGCGTCGATCTCAACACGCGCCTTAAATTCTACGAAGCCTTCCGCAAGCTCGCCGCCGAAAGCGGCATCGCGCTCGTCATCCTCTCCAGCGAAATTGAGGAAATCCTCGAACTTTGCGACACGGTCTCGATCTTCCGGGATTTCGAATGCAATACCGTACTCGACCGCACCTCCATGTCGATGGACCGCGTCATGGCCGCCATGTTCGGGCAGGACGGAGCGCAGGCATGAGCTCCCATCCCATGTCCTTCTGCAAACCGCGCTTCTGGAACCGCAGCGAGACCCGCCTTGCGGCGATCCTTCTCCTGATCCTCCTCCTGCTTAACGCCATCCTCAACCCCGCCCGGTTTTCGCCGGCAAACTGGCCGGCTGTTCTCGGCCTCGCCGCCCCGATGATCCTCGCGACCATGGCGACGACGCTGCCCTTCCTCGCGGGCCGCGGCTCCATCGATGTGTCGGTCGGACCGCTGATGGGGCTCATTAACGTCATCCTCGTGAAGGTGGTGATCGGCGATCTCGGCGTCACCTCGCCCTGGATCGTCGTACCGGCGGCCCTTGCGCTCGGTCTCGCCTCTGGTGCCCTGAACGGCTTTTTGGCCGCCATCCTGCGTATCCAGCCAATCGTCGCGACGCTTGCCACTTATCTTATCTACAGCGGCCTCGCGCTCTCCATCCTGCCCTCGCCCTCGGGCACGGTCCCGGCATGGCTGTCCGCGCTCGCCGGCCCTCTGTCCGTTCTTCCCGTCGGCTTGGTCATCGTGGCCTGGCTCCTGTTCAAGCGGCTTCCGTTCTACGAAATGCTGATGGCCGTGGGCAGCGATGACCGCGCGGCGTTTACCGCCGGTGTCAACGTTCCCGCCATCCGCTTCTTCTCCTATGTGTTTTCCGGCTTGACCGCCGGCGTCGCCGCCCTTGCGCTGACCGCTCTCATTGGCTCCGGCGACCCCAATATCGGCCCAGGCTATACGCTGATTGCCATTGCGGCGGCTGCACTTGGCGGCGTCAGCCTTGCCGGCGGCGTCGGCGGATTGGCCGCGGCCTTCATCGGCGCGGCCGACATTTTCCTCCTGCAGAACGTGCTAACGTCCTTCAATGTCTCCACCTTCATGCTGCAGGCCGCCTATGGGACCGTCCTGGTGCTCGCCGTCTGCCTCAATTCCGAAAAGCTGAAAGCACGGTTCCAGACCTGGAAGGCCAGCCGATGACGACCGCCCTCTTCTCCAACCGTGCCCTGATCGCCTTTATTGGCGTGGTCGTCGTCTTCCTTCTGGGAACGATCCTCATTCCCGGCTTCGGCAGCGTCTTTTCGGTGCGCGCCATGCTCATCCTGGCATCGCTTCTGGCGATCGCCGCCCTCGGCCAGACGCTCGTCATGATCCTCGGCGGCATCGACCTGTCGATCCCCTTCGTCATCGGCTTCGCCAATGTCGTTTTCGCCAGCCTGTACGGCAGCGGCATGCCGGCCTTGCTCGCCCTCCTCATCGTTATCGGCTGTGCTGCGGCCATCGGCGCGATGTCCGGCGCGCTCTCGGCCGGTCTGTCGATCCACCCTCTGATTGTCACGCTCGGCGTCGGCACGGTGGTTCAGGCTGCCGTGCAGCTCTGGACGCGCGGCCTTCCGACCGGTTCGGCGCCCCCCTTCATCAATGACTTCGTCTCGCTCGGCGGAACGATTGGTCCTTTGCCCTTCCCTTGGCTCATTCCCTTTACGGCAGCGCTGACGCTTGGCTGTGTCTTCGTGCTGCATAGAACGGTCTATGGACGCCGCCTCTATGCGTTGGGCTCGAACCTGAAGGCAGCGGAACTTGCTCTTGTGCGGCCCGTCGCGATGTGGATGACGACCTTTGCCGTCAGCGCCGTCTTCGCGGCACTTGCCGGCGTCCTGCTTGTCGGCTTCACCGGTTCGTCCAGCGCAACTGTCGGCACGCCCTACCTGTTCCAGACAGTTTCGGCGGTGGTGATCGGCGGTACAGCGCTGGTCGGCGGGCGCGGCGGCTTCGTCGGCACGGTCGCCGGCGCTGTCGTGCTTGTCGAACTGCGCACGCTGCTGATTGGTCTCGGCCTGTCGGAAGCGATGGTGCAATCCGCGCTCGGCCTGCTCATCCTCCTGCTTGTCGCCGCCTATGGACGTGACCAGCATATCCGCAACCTGATCTGAGGAGAGGCCCATGGACGAACGGCTTGCAAAAACCATCGCCGCGATCAAGGAGACCGGTGCGCACTGGGGGCTTTTCACCAGCCCCGACGGCATCGCCTATGCGCTTGGCCATGTCTCTGGCATCGAGGCCGGCCCCTCACCCTTTGCGGGCGGCCCCGGCCTCGGCATCGTCGGCGTGAACGGCGAGACCGGACTCCTCGTCACCAATCTTGAGGCGGAAAACGGGAGTTGGGCGGACGTCGTCGTCCCCTATGCCGGCTTTTCCTTCAAAGAGCCGACCGACATCTTCGCGAACTATGTTTCCGAAGCAACAACCCTCTTGCGACGTCTCAAGGTCGGCGGGAAGATCGCCGTCGAACCGCATGCCCTGCCCGCCTCCCTTCTTCCCCTGCTGGAAGGCAGCACAGTCGCTTCCCTGATGCCAGCCTTCCGCCGCCAGCGCGCCATCAAGACAGAGGCCGAGATCGGCCTGCTGCGCGAGGCGGCGCTGACGGCTTCCGCCGGACAAAAGGCCTTCCTTTCCGCAACCCGTGCCGGCATGAGCGAACTTGAGCTTTTCGCGGCCATCCGGCTTGCCATGGAAACCCGCGCGGGCGAGCGCCTGCCTGTCACCGGCGACCTGATTTCCGGGCGCGAGCGCACCTCGCAGTTCATGGGCTGGCCGTGCAACCGCATCCTGGAAACAGGCGATCCGCTGATCTGCGATCTGGCGCCGCGTGTCGCCGGCTATTGGGGCGACAGTTGCGCGTCGGCCATGATCGGCACGCCATCCGCCGGCTTCGTAAAGCTCTTCGAGGCCGCCCGCGCCGCACTGGATCTGGCGATCGAAACCATTCGTCCGGGCCTGGCGATCGACGCCCTAGACCAGAGCCTGCAGGCGGTCATCACCCGGCACGGCTATTCGTACGCGCACCATTCCGGTCACTCAATCGGAACAGGCGTGCATGAATGGCCCCGCCTCGTCTCCTATGAACGCGAGGCGCTGAAAGAGGACATGGTGATCATGGTCGAGCCGACCGCGCTCGATCCGGCTATCGGCGGCGTGCGGCTGGAACATATGCTGCGGGTAACGGCGACAGGCTGCGAGGTACTGACCGACTTCGAACACCGGCCCGATATCCCGCTGCGCTAACCGCTGTCGCGGATCATCAGCTTGAAGCCCATGTCGATCAGCGTGGTCTCGGACTGGACGCCGCGCATGCCCTCTAGGAGGAGACGTCCGGCCTCCCTGCCAATTTCCGCCGAGGGAACGGAGACCGTCGTGAGCGACGGGATGAGATGGCGGGCGAGCTCGAAGTCACCGAAACCGGTAATGGCGAGGCGTTCGGGCACCTTCAGGCCGATACGCACGCTTTCCTGCAGCGCGCCCGAGGCGATGATGTCGCTCGAAAACATCACGGCATCGGCCTCGGGATAACGCGCCAACGCCTTGCGCAGGAGGTCCGCGCCCGATGCCATGGTCAAGGGAAGGTCGCGCGATATGGAGATGCGCGGCGCCTTGCCGGGAAAGAGCTCTTCCATCGCCGCGGCAAAGCCATCCCGGCGCTCGGCCGCGCGGCTGTCACCCTTCCGCAGCACGCAGGCAAACACGATGTTCGTTCTCCCGGAGCGCACGAGATGCCGCGCCATCTCGGCGATGGCATCAGTGTTCGAAAAGCCGACGAGCCGGTCGATCGGCCTTTCCGTCATGTCCCAGCCTTCGACAACCGGAATGCCGGCGCGTTTCAACATTGTCACGCTGGCGCGCGTATGGTGCGTGCCGATCAGGAACACTCCATCAGGCCTCCGCCCGAGCAGGCTGCGGATCACCTCTTCCTCGCGGTCCAGCCGGTAATCGGTGTTGCCGAGAAAGATCTGGTAGCCCTCGCGATGCAGCACCTCGGAGAAATGCTGCATCGTCTCGGCGAAGACGGACGCCGACAGCGTTGGAATGACGGCGGCGACGGTGTTGCTCTTGTGTGAGGCGAGATGGCTGGCCGCAAGGTTATGGACGTAGTGCGTCTTCCTGATGGCATCGTCGATGATCTTGCGGTTTTCCGCCGTCACCGTCTCGGGAAAACGCAGCGCCCGCGAAACCGTCTGCATGGAAACGCCGGCGGCGGCGGCGACATCCGCCATCGTCACCCCGCCACCCTTTCGGCGGCCGCGTTTTGCGGGTTGCTTTTCGTCCGTCACAGAATGAAGGGCCTCACGCATACCGGGGTGCCGATCTTGATGCGCTTTCCGCTGTCCGTCAGAGCGCCCGTCTGCTCGTTCCGCCGGAAGATCACGATCGCATCACCGTTTTGGTTGGCAACCAGCAGATGCCGACCGCTCGGCGTGAGCGCAAGATTGCGCGGCGTCCGGCCGCCCGAAGGGGTGATGTCCCGCAGCGTCAAATGCCCCGTCGCCTGATCGACCATGAAACACGCTATACTGTCCTCGCCCCGGCTCGAACAATAGAGAAAACGTCCGTCCGGCGACAGATGAATGTCTGCGCCATGGGATTCCACGCCGGGCCGGATGGTCGGCAGCGTCTGTTCGAGCGTCATCTTGCCGGCGCCGCGCGACACGAAGGACACCGTGGAATCCAGCTCGTTCGAAACATAGACAAAGCGACCGTTGCCATGCTGCGCGACATGGCGCGGGCCGGCACCTGCCGGAAGCGCCACGCTGGCGGACTGCACGAGCGCGCCCGCGCTCGAAAGCGCATATTCGACAACCTGATCGAGACCGAGATCAGTGACCAGCACCGCGCCCCCTTCGGGCACTTCGCTCACCATATGGGCATGCGTGCGCTCCTGCCGGTCAATGACCGGGCCGAGCGGACCGGCGAGCCGCACCGATGCCGCAGCCGGCGCAAGACCGCCATCCTGTCTGATCGGGAATACTGCCACGGACTGGTCCGGCCCACCATCCCCCATCGCATAGTTGGCGACCAATACGAAACACCGGTCGCGCGACACCATGTTGTGCGCCGCGATGCTGCCGAGCGTCGGCTGCTTGTTGATATAGGAGAGCGCTTTCGTTTCCGGCGAGAAGCGGAAGGCGCTGACCGTGCCCTCATGCCAGCCAAACACTTCCGAATTGGCGTAGACAACGCCAGACGCCGCATCGACGCTCAGGAACGTGGGATTGTCGATGCTCGCCGTGCCGACAAGGCGCGCCCATTCCAGCGTGTCCTCATCGAAGGCGAAGATGGTGAGGCCCTCGCCGCGCGCGCCCTGGAAATAGGGCGCTTCACGATTGAGCGATCCGACGGCGAGGTAGAGGGGCTGGCTCACGCAAAAAACTCCAGTGCTTCAGGCATCACGAGGCACGACCGCGCCCCGCCTCGACATGGCATATTCGCAACCGCGGCGCTAGTTCATCACCCATCCGCCATCGACATTCAGTGTTTGCCCGGTGATGAAGCCGGCAGCATCCGAGGCGAGGAACATCAGGGCGTTGGCAATGTCGCTGGCGCTGCCGCGCCGCTTGATCGCCTGATGATCCAGCACGAATCGGGTATAGCCCTCGGGATCGGGATGGATCTTTTCCGCATCCGTCGGGAAGGCGCCGGGTGAAACCGCGTTGACCGTGATGCCATAGGCGCCAAATTCGCGCGCCCAGGCGCGTGCGAGGCCGATGAGCGCGCCCTTCGACTGGACGTAAGGCGAAAGATTGGCCCAACCGCCATTTGAGGTGACGCTGGCGATGTTGATGATGCGGCCCCAGCCGCGCTCACGCATATGCGGCAAAGCCACCTGGACACAGACGATGCCGGCATCCACATTGATACGCTGGACGCGTTGCATCTCCTCAAGCGAATACTCCTCGAACGGCTTGGAGGGGTAGATCGCGGCATTGTTGATGACCACGTCAAAGCCGCCGACCTCTCGCGAAAGGGCTTCGAGCGATACGCGCAGCGCGGAGAGATCGGAGAGGTCGATCGCCCGGATCACCAGCTTGCCAAGCCCCTCGTTGTCGGCCGAAACCTGCAAGGCGGCGTTCTTCGCGGGATCGTTATCGATCGCGACGACCGTCGCGCCCGCCCGCAGGAAATTCAGCGTCGTTTCCGCGCCAAGCCCACCGGCCGCACCGGTATAGAGAATGACCTTGCCGGCAACTGAAATCATGGAATTCTCCTTCTGCACGCGCTGCTTTGCCTGCATAGTCATGACCGGCCCTCCAGCGCAACGTGATTGCCCGAGGGCTCTGGGAAATCGACATCCGGCTGGCGCGCGATGGCCGTGATCCGCGCCTCGCTTGCCGCGATCGCTTCTGCGTGTGGAAGGATGCGGAATGTCGTGTCGTAATGCCGCTCCTCGCCATGTTCGAGCCAGATCAACTCCTTGCGCTCACGGGCAGCGCCGTGGCCAAGCACATGATTGGTCGAAGGCTCGATCCCGAGCGCATATTGTCCTGCCTGCAGGTTCTGCCATTCGTACATGCAGGGGAACTGATCCTTTCGGGTGATGACCTCGAAGCCGATGCCGAGGCGATCATTGACCAGCGCCACGGGCACCTGGCCGTTGGCGTCGGCCGCCATTTCATGCTGCCAGACCTGCTCGTGGAAACCGAGCTGCGGGGCCGGCAGGGTTCGGTAGCCGACACCCTGCTTTTCGTAATTCTCACCGGCATGGGCCGCCCAGACGACATCGCGCACCGGCGCCAGATAGCGCGAGCCCTCGGCCAGCACTGGATGGCCGACATTGATGTGGTAGCAGAACATGTGCGGCGTGCGGTAGAAACCGCGATTGACCACCCTATCGCAAATGCGGATGTCGTTGGTGCCGGCCTTGATCTCGATGCGGCGCTTCAGTTCGAGATGCTCGCCGAACACCGTGCCTTGCGTGACGGTGCCCTCGCACCAGAGATAGCAATCGTCGCCCTCCCACCGCTCGCCGTAGCCGTCCAGCTTGCCTGGGATGGTTCCAACGCGCCCGTGGATGGAGTGTTTCACCGTCTTCTTCGGTCCGTAGACATAATGGTCGGCCGGTTCGTCATACATGAAGAGGATGTGGTCGAGGCCGCAGGTGATCATCAGGCCGGAGAAGGAGCGCATCCAGCCGAGACCGCCCTCGCCTTCATATTCGTGAAGCCCCGGATGGCGAAAGCCCGAGGGCGAGTGCCAGCCGATCGCCATGCCGCGATATTCGCAGTCCGCAATATCCAGGGCGCGATCCACCAGTACAGTGAAGCGCAGGCCCGTACCGCTACGGAATTCGAGCATGCGGATACCGTTTTCGAGGCCATCCGACAACGTCATCAGCCGCACACCGGCAAATTGCGAAAAACGTCCTGCACTGGCAGCAATGTCGCGGCGCGACTTCGCTTCCCCGAATAATTCGACCATCGTATTTTTCCTTCTCCCTGCCAGGCAGGTCATGCTGTCTAGAATGGCGGCCGGGGCGCATGCCCGGCCGCCGGATTGTCAAAGACCCTGTGCGCGCAGCTTGCCGTCCAGAAATTTCTTGGCGCGCGGCACATCGCTCTCATCGAGATGTTCGATGATCATCGGGATGTTCGGGTGCTTTTCGCTGAGACGCTTGAGGTAGAGATCGTAGTTCAGCGCACCGAGGCCGGGCGCCGGCAGCTCGATTTCGCCGACGCCGCGGAAGGTGTGGCTTTCCAGCGCGTCCGCGTCACCGATATCGGCATGCTTTTCCGACTTGTCGTCGCCCGAACGCTTGACGTCCTTGGCATGGCCGATCTTGATCTTGTCTGCGAGCGTATCGAACACCTGATTGAGGATCTGATCCATACGATCGATATTGTGCGTCTCGAAATAGTTGGTCGGGTCCATCAGCAGGCCAAGGCCGGGGTGGTCGACCTGCGCGAACATCTTCACCGTCTCCTCGACGGAGCCGACGACGTTGTTCACATAGGTTTCGAGCAGAAAAACCGCACCGTGGTCATAGGCATGCTGGGCGAGATCGGCGATGACCTTGCGGCATTCCTCAAAGCCCTCTTCCGTCTTGTTCTTCGGATGATGCACCCAGTCGGATTCCGTGTTGTAGGTGCCGGTTTCCGAGATGACATAGGGCGTACCGAGATGGCGCGCATTGCGGATGATTTCCTTGAGATAACCGACGCGGCGCTCGCGCTCGGCCTTATCGGGGTGGATGATGTTCGTGTAGCCCGAAATGCACGAGATCGGCAGGTGATGATCACGGAAGGTCTCGCGGATCTTCACGCACTTGTCCTTGGTGATCTGGCCGGCCGAAAGGTCGATGTCCTTGAAGTGCATGTCGAGCTGCACTGTGTTGAAATCGAGCGCACGAATCTTCTTTGCCGTCTCTTCCAGAGCATAGGGGAAATAGCCGGTGAAAATACCTGTCTGCATCATGATGAGAATCCTCCTTCGGTATTCATGAATTGATGGAAATTTCGGAAAGCCTGACCGTGCGGCCCTCGTCGATCGACTTGTAGCCAGCCTCGATCAGGGCCACGGTCTTGACGTTGTCGGCGACGGAGAGCGCCGGCGGCTCGCCTGACTTGACCGCATATTGCAGTTGCTCCATGACGCCTATGAACGCGTGCGGGAACCACATCGTGTCCCAGGTAGGGGTTACCCACTTGCCGCCGGTCGTCGTCTTGGAGGCATAGGTCAGCGTCGAGGGCGAACCGTCGGGCCAGCCGATCGTACCCTGCGCCACGCCGTCGGTGCCCTCGACACGCCACTTGATATAGATGTCGCTGTCGAACCCTTCCTCGCGCGGGCCGGACCAGACATCCTCCATGGAAACGGCCATGACGCCGCTCGGGAAAGTCAGCGTGGAAACGGTGATTCCGTCCTTATGCGCGAAGGTCGTGCGTGGATCGGTGCGCGTCAGCGTCGTGATCGTCTCGGGCTCACCGAACAGGAAGCGCAGCACGTCGAGATGGTGAACGCTCATGTTGGACAATGTCAGACGGTCGTAGTCCTCAAGGAAGGTCTGCCAGTGCGGGATGGCACGCATCTCGATCGTCGCCATGACCGGCGTGCCAAGCTCGCCGTTGTCGAGGATCTGCTTGAGCACCCTCATCGACTGATCGTACCGCATGTTCTGGTTGACCGAGAGGATCTTGCCGGCCTTGGCGGCGGCATCGCGCAGCTCGATGGCATCCTCAAGCGTCAGGGCCAGCGGCTTCTGCGCAAGGATGCCCTTGATATGGGGCTGGGTAAGCGCCTTGCGGATCAGCTCCGGCTGCTGGTCCGGCGGGAAGGCAATGTCGAGGATGTCGATGGAGGGATCGGCAATCAGGGCGTCCGGCGTGTCATGCACGGTGGCAATGCCCCAGCGCTCGGCAACTGCCGCCGCCCTGTCCTTCGTGCGCGAGGCAATCGCGACAACCGGAAAGCCGGCCTCTTTGTAAGCGGCCAGATGGCATTCCGCCATGATCATCCCGGCGCCGATGCAACCGATCCTGTAATCCCGCACCCGCACCTGCGGATCCGGCGCAAACCCCCTGGCTTCGCTCATTGCAACCTCCTTTTGATATGCTCGTTCACAGACTGAGGGCCTCCCCCGCCTGATTGAAGAAATGCGCCTTGCCGGCGTTGCAGCTGAGGGCAACCGCGCTGTCCAGTTGGATGTCCGGCTGGCCACGCATCAGCGCCTTCAGCTTTTCGCCCCCTGTATCGACCGTGAGCACGGTGTAGCCGCCCAGCGGCTCGATCTCATAGACGGTGGCCGGGCATCCCGGACGCGTATCGCTCCACGGCTCGACCCTGAGGTCTTCCGGGCGCAGGCCGATTTGCGCTGCACCGACAGGCACGGCGTCGAGCGGCAGGCTGATGGTGCCATTGCCCGCTTCCAGCGCCTGACCGCGCACCGCAGGCAGAATGTTCATCACGGGCGCGCCAAGAAGGCGCGCCACATAGCGGCTGACCGGGCTGTCGTAGATCTCGGTGGGCGAGCCGATCTGGCGGATCACGCCCTCTTCCATGATCGCCATGCGGTCGGCAACCGACATGGCCTCTTCCTGATCATGCGTGACATAGAGCAGCGTCTGACCGAGATCGCGCTGGATGCGTTTCAGTTCGACGCGGGTTTCTTCACGCAGCCGCGCATCGAGCGCCGAGATGGGATCGTCCATGAGATAGGCGACGGGATCGCGCACCAGCGCGCGGGCGATCGCCACACGCTGGCGCTCGCCGCCGGAAAGCTGTGCCGGTGACTTGTGCAGCAGATGCGAAATATGAAGCTTTGCCGCCACAGCCTCGACCCGGGCGCGGATCTTCTCTTCCGGCACCCTGCGCTCAACGAGCGGGAAGCGGACGTTCTGCCCTGCCGTCATATGCGGAAAAAGCGCGAGGTTCTGAAACACCATCGCCACATTGCGGTCGGCGGGCGAGAGGCGGTTGACCGGCTTGCCGGCGATCAGGATTTCACCTTCGTCCGGCGTCTCCAGCCCGAGGATCAGCTTCAATATCGTTGACTTGCCCGAAAGCGGCGGCCCGAAGAAGCAGAAGAACTCGCCCGGCTGGATGTCGAAGCTGGCATTGTTGAGGGCGACGGTCTTGCCGAAACGCTTGGTGACATTGCGGAAGGAAATGCCGGCCATGTTTCACACCTCCCCGATCGCAAAGCCGGTCACGGCATCGAACAGGCGGACAAAGCCCGGCTCGACGGCGACATGGACGGCCTCGCCCGCTTGAACGGCGACGTCGTTGTCGAACACCGCCTTCACACGTTGCTCTCCGTCACCGAAGTGAACGACCGTTCGCGCACCAATGCGCTCGATGAATGTGACGGGCATGGCCAGCCCCTGCCCCGCCTGCGCCAGCACGACCCGCTCCGGCCGAAAGCCGTAGACGATTTCGCGCACGCCGCTTTTCCGCGCGATGGCGGAAAGGGCGGGATCGAGAGGCGTTGTAACGCCGAGCACACCGAGATCCGCCACAAGCCCGCGGTCGCTGTCGGCAAGAACACCCTTCAGCAGGTTCATGCCCGGCGAGCCGATGAAGTCAGCGACGAACAGATTGACCGGATCGTTATAGACCTCCAGCGGCGTGCCGACCTGCTGTAGAACACCGTGATCCATCACCGCGATGCGGTCCGCCATGGTCATCGCCTCGAGCTGGTCATGCGTGACATAGACCATGGTCTGACGGAACTGGCGCTGGAGATGCTTGAGTTCGGTGCGCATGACCGCGCGGAACGCCGCGTCGACATTGGAAAGCGGCTCGTCGAGCAAGAAGATCGCCGGCTCGACGATAGCCGAACGGCCGATCGCCAGACGCTGCAGGATATTGACCGACAGCTTGGCCGAGGGCTTGTCGAGCATCGGCGTCAGCTGGAGAAAGTCCGCCATCGCCTTGACGCGCCGATCGATTTCCGACGCCGGCGTGCTGCGGACCTTTAGGCCGTAGGCCAGGTTGTCGTAGACGTTCATATGGGTGAAGATCGCATAGTTCTGGAACACGAAGCCGACGCCGCGCCGGCCCATGGCGACACCGTTCATGTCGCGGCCATCGAACGTGATGCGGCCCTCGCTCGGCTGCTCCATGCCGGCAATCATGTTCATGGTCGTGGACTTGCCGCAGCCGGAGGGGCCGAGCAACGCCATGAACTCGCCGTCGCGGATTTCGAGGTCCATCGTCTTCAGCGCCGTGAAGGCCCCGAAGCGCTTGACCAGGTTTTCAAGACGAATGGCGGTCATGGCTCAGGCTTCCTTCGCGGCGTTCATGCGGCTGATGGCAAGCGATACGAGGATGGAAAGCGCGATGAGGATGACGAGCGCGATGGCTGCGACATAGCCCCAGATCAGGTCCTGCTGCGTCACCTTGTATATGTAGACGGAAATGGTTTCCGTCGCGACACCCGGTCCGCCGCCTGTCATGATGTAGAGCGTGTCGAAGATCTTGAAGTTCTCGATGACGCGGATCGACAGGGCAATGATGATGATCGTCTTCATCTTCGGCATGACAATGGTGCGGAAACGCTGTGTCCAGCTTGCGCCGAGCAAAGTCGCCGCGCGCATCTGGTCCTCCGGCACGCCAACGAGGCCGGCGAGAAGGATGAGGAACATCAGCGGCGTCCACTGCCAGATGTCGGCGATCATGACGGCGATCAGCGCCGTGCCGGGGCTCGACAGCCAGGCAAGCGCGAAGGGCCGGCCGATCAGCGTCGAGATGATGTCATTCACCGGCCCGCCGGACTGAAACAGCATGAAGAACATGTAGCCGGCCACGGCCGGCACGACCATCATGGGGATAAGCATGATCGAGTAGAACACCCGCTTGCCGGCGAAATTGTCGATGAAGAGGATGGCAAGGCCAAGGCCAAGCAGAAACTCGGCCGGTACGCAGATCAGCATCACCAGCGCGGTGCGGCCGAGCGCATCCCAGAAGCGGCTGTCAACGGCAAGGTCGGTATAGTTGGCGAAGTTGTTCCACAGTTCATAGGCCTGCCACCAGCCGATGCCGTCGAGCGGCGACCAGTCGGTGAGGCTGATGTAGAGCTGCATCAGGAGCGGGAAGACCGCGATGAACAGCACCAGCAATTGCGCCGGCAGCGTCAGCATCAGGCCGAGACGGCGCCCACCGTCTTCGGCACGGGTCTCGGGCGTCGGAAAGTCGCCGGTCACGGAGATTTTCTCCTCGGTTGCGAGCATGCTCATTGCTTGAGGGCTCCGAAGGTCAGGCCGCGCACCAGATGTTTCTGGATTGCGATTCCCATGATGACCGGCGGCACGGCGGCAATCAGGCCAAGTGCAGCCTTGGCGCCATAGAGCTGGCCGGTCATCGACGACGACAGCGAGGCCATGTAGACGGGGATCGTCACCCATTCGCGCGTTGTTAGGAGCAGCGCGATCAGATAATCCGACCAGTTGAGGATGAAGACGAAAAGTGCGGAGCTGGCGAGCGCCGGACGCATCATCGGTAGCGTGATCTTCGTGAAGACGCGCAAGCGGGAGCAGCCCTCCACCAGCGCCGCATCCTCGATTTCTCGCGGCATGTCGTCAAAGAAGGTCTTCATGAGCCAAAAAGCGAACGGCAGCGTGACGATGCCGTAGATCAACGCCAGACCCCACCAGGTGTCGACGAGGTCGAAGAAGGCCCACATGATCATGACGGGGATCATCACCGCCATCGGCGGAAAGAGGCGGAGCTGGATGAGCGCAAGCGGCAGATTCTGGCCCGAGCCGAAACGCGACAGGCCATAGGCCCCGGCTGTGCCCGCCGTCATGGCGATGAGCGTACCGAAGACGGCCGACAGCAGCGACGCCAGGATCGGCTTGCCGGCCGTCCGGTCCAGCGCGACGATGAGATCGGAGGCCGATGTGCCAAAGATGAAACGGAAATTATCGAGCGTCGGGTTTTTCGGCCACCAGGTGAGGTCGGCACCGGCAGCGGACCACTCGGCAATCGGCTTGAAGGCCATCGATGCCATCCAGAGCGTGGGGATGAGCGTGACCGCCAGCACCAGAAGAATGGCGGCGTAGCGGAATATCTCGAAAGGCAGCGAGCGGTTCATGATCGCAAAGGTCACTTGTCGAAAGCGGTCGGAAGGGGCCGGGCGGCAAGCCGCCCGGCGATCGGGTCGTATCGGGTCAGCCGGCCAGCGGATCGAGCACCGTCGGCCAGGCCTCCTTGTTCGCCTTGATGGCCTCGAGCAGCTTGTCCTCGCCGGTGCGCCGCGCGATGCGCTGCCATTGCCTTTCGGTGTCCGACATCGCCTCCTCCGGTGTCTTCGCCTTGGTCAGCGCCGCCATGAGGTTTTCGTCCAACGCGTTGTGGAAGGCGGTCGCACCCGGATAGTTGATCGAGGGCACGGTGCGCGCCACCGTCTCGCGCACGACATCCATATGGTAGTCGTGATACGTCTGGCGCACGAGCGGATCGGCGAAGTTCGACAACTGGAACGGGTCAAAGTAACCGCCGGGATTGGCCGTCATCCACGAATAGATGCGGCTGGACCCGAGCCACTGCAGCAACAGATAGCAGGCTTCCGGATGCTTGCTCTGCGCCGAGATCGAGGCCGAAAGGTTGAGCCAGAGCACCGAGCGGCTGACGAGCTGTCCGCCGACATCGCGGCCGGGCGGCAGCATGGAGCCGATCTTGCCGGTGACCTTCGAGCCTTCGTTCGCCTTGTTGTCGAGGAACTTCGGCAGGTTCGAGAAGGCGCAGGTCATCGCTGCACCGCCCGAGGCAAAGTTGCCATATTGCTCCGGCCAGCCCCAAGAAATCGCATCCGGCGAATGGTGGCTGAGCGAGTCGACATATTCCTGCGTGGCCAGATAGCCCGCTTCGGAATTGATCAGCGCCTTGCCGTCGTCGCCAAACAGGAACTGGTTGGGCGAGCCCATCGAAACGAAGCGCTGATACCAGTTGGTATAGCCCCAGCCCTGGTTGCGCAGGTCAGTGGAGCCGAACAGGCCCTTGTCCGGGCGGTGGAAGAAGGCCGCGACATCGGCATGCTCCTTCCAGGTGCGCGGCGGAGCCAGCGCATAGCCGTATTTGTCGGAGAAGGCCTTCTTCTCGGTCTCGTCGTTGAACAGGTCGGTGCGGTAATTCCAGGTCTGGAAATCACCATCGAGCGACACGCCGTAAGTCGAGCCGCGATACTGATTGAGCAGCGAAACGCCCTTGGCGCCGTTGACGTAACCGCGCTCTGGATCGTCCCATTCCGGCTTGTGGGTTGCGACATAGTCGTCAAGCTTGATGATGCCGGCCGTCTCCGCGAGGTCGCCCAGACGGTTCCATTCCACCGCATAGATGTCAAACGCCCCGCCCTTGGTGGAGATGTCCTGCATCGTCTTGGTGAATTCCTGGCCGTTCGGCACGCCGACGATGTCGAGCGTGATGCCGGTTTCCTTTTCCCAGAGTTCCTTGATGGACGGTGCGCCGGCCGGGAAAGCCTGCGTCAGCTGGCCAATCGAGCCATCGGACAGGCCGAGCACGATGCGCTCCGGCGCCCTGCCAGCAGCCTTTAGCGCCTTGGCGGCCTCTACGGCGCGCCCCTCGGGCGTATTGGCGCCGTACTGGTAGCGCTCGGCGCCTTCGAATCCGGTCGGCCCCCCGATCATGCCGGGCGCGAGCGCGTCGGCCGCGAAGGCCCGGCCCGGACGAATGAACTGCGGTGCGATGCCGATGGCCGCAGTCAATGCAAATGTCTTCGCGCCGGCTGCCAAAAGGCCACGGCGCGAGACCGTCAGAATCTCGCTCATTGATGTTCTCCTCCATGCCGAGAGGTCTCCTCACCCGTCAGCGTGATGAGTAATGGCGACCATCATGATGTGTGTCAACATCAAAATCAATCATATTGCATCTTTTATCAGCATTGTTTACGTGTTGGAAGAGCAGAGACACCACCACCTGACGCGAAATGATAAGATCTTCGAACGTCACTTTCGTGGTTTCCTGAGGAAAAGGCGCTTGAACTGTGTGCGCGACCTTGCATTTGCGCCGCAGGGAAATACATCATTTTCCATCATTTCGTGAAAGGACAGACCTTGCGTTCGACATTGATGGATATTGCCCGTGAAGCCGGTGTCTCGCCGGCAACGGTCGACAGGGTCCTCAACAACCGCCAGGGGGTGCGGGAGAGAACCCGCGATGCCGTACTGGAAACTGCCCGAAAACTCGGCTATCTCACCGCGCCGCGTTCTGAAGAGGCGGAAACGGTCGGCAAAATCCGGCTGGATTTCGTGCTGCCGGCCGGCACCAACACTTTCATCGCAAACCTGCTCACCCAGATCGTCAACCAGGGCGCCCTGCAGGACGACCTCGACATCCGCATCCAGTCGATCGAAGGCTTCAATCCGGATACGCTTGCCCGCACGCTCCGCGCGCTCGTCGGCGTGACGCAGGGCGTCGGCGTCATCGCGCTTGACCATCCGACGGTGCGCGAGGCCATGCGCGCGCTCTCGCTGTCCGGCGTGCCGATCGTCACCCTTGCCTCCGACATCCTCCACGTTTCCCGTGCGGGTTATGTCGGCATCGACAACCGCGCGGCAGGCAGGCTTGCCGGCTACCTGCTAGGCCGGTTCCTTGGCCGTGGCGCCAAGCACAAGATCGCGCTGTTTGCCGGCTCGCTCTCCTATCGCGGACACGAGGAACGCGAGATGGGCTTCCGCCACGTCATCATGGAAGAGTTCCGGGACCTCGACATCGTCGAGCTGCGCGAGGTCCGCGACGACCGGCAGCGCGCCTATGAAGAGGCCGTCGCCCTCTTCAAGCGTCACCCCGATCTCTCCGGCATTTACAATATCGGCGCTGGCAATGCCGGCATCGGGCAGGCCTTGCAGGAAGCAGGCATTGCGTCGTCCGTCATCTTCGTCGGACACGAACTGACAGAGCGTACCAAGCGGTTCCTTCTGGACGGCACAATCGATGCCGTCATCGACCAGAACCCGCGGGTGGAGGCACGCGAAGCAATCTCCGTGCTGAAGAATACCATCCTCGGCCGGAAATTCGAATACCACCCCCCCCGACTACAGGTCATCTTCCGGGAAAACATCCCGGAATCCTGAGGCAGGCGACCACCCGCGCCGCGGACGGAAGGGCAAGTCGCAACCGCTTGCCGCCTCGTCGCGACGGAGAAGGCTGGCAGCGCCCAACCCCATCGGCGGGTCAGATTGTCCAGCCGCCGTCGATGGCGTAGGCTTGGCCCGTCGTATAGGTGGCGCCGGCGAGATAGACGGCAAGATCGGCGATCTCCTCCGGTGTGCCGATGCGGCCGATGGGCTGGCGGGCGATGAAGGCTGCGCGCATCGTCTCGTAGTCGCCCTGCGCCTTCAGGCGATCCTGCAACGACGGGCTCTCGACCGTGCCGGGGCAGATGCAGTTGCAGCGAATGCCCTGTGCGACGTAATCGGCCGCGACCGACTTGGTGAGGCCGACGACCGCGGCCTTGGTGATGGTATAGGCGGCGCGGTTCGGCACGCCCTTCACGCTCGAGGCGACGGAGGCCATGTTGACGATTGCGCCATCCTTCTTCTCCAGCATCGCCGGCAGCACGGCCCGGATGGTGCGCACCATGGCGCGGACATTGAGATCGAACGCGAAATCGAGATCCTTGTCCGACATGTCGAGGATCGTGCCCGCATGCACGAACCCGGCGCAGTTGAAGAGCACGTCGAAGGGGCCGGCGGCGGAGACGACGCGGTTGACGGCCTCCTCGCTCAGCACATCGAGCACATGGGTCTCGATACCGGCTTCACCGGCAAGGGCTTTCAGGGCCTCGGCATTGATATCGGTTGCGACAACCGCCGCGCCGGCGCGTGCGAACGCGAGCGCGCTAGCGCGACCGATGCCTTGGCCGGCTGCGGTGAGAAGGACACGCTTGTTTTCGAGAGATAGGGACATTGCGGCTCCTTGCAACGGGTCAGGCGCTCGGGCGGCGCGCGACGACATAGATATGATCGGCGACGAGGACAATTTCGCCCTTCTGGTTGACGACCTCGGTGCGTTCGATCACACGGCCGGAGCCGGCGCGCTTTGGATCATCCTCCTTGCCCGATATCGTCACGCGGGTATGGATCGTGTCGCCGATGAAGACGGGCCTGACGAAGCGCATGCGGTCATAGCCGTAGGAGAAGGCGGCCGGGTTTATGACGCTCGCCGTCAGGCCGACCCCGATGGAAAAAACCATGGTGCCGTGGGCGATACGCTGTCCAAAGGGCTGCGACTTCATGAATTCGGCATCCATGTGATGCGGGAAGAAATCGCCCGTATGGCCCGCATGAATGACGAAATCCGTCTCGGTGATCGTGCGGCCACTGGTAGTGCGGCTCTCGCCGATTTCATAGTCCTCGAAATATTTGAGCTGTTCCATCTGCTTTTCCTGTTCAGGGGCGCGTCGCGAGAGGCTTGGCCGGCTGTCGCCGCCCGTCGAATAGATCCACAGAATCCGCCCCGTCGACAGCGTTGCGATCCTCCTCGCCATTGGCAAGCCGGCCAGAGATCCCGCGCCCTCTTCTCCCAGCGGCGGCATTTGCTGAGTCCCTGCCGACAGGAGAATAATTCATATACAAACCAACTATTCATACATCGTCAAGCACAAACGCCTATCGGGGGATTGCGGCATCCTGCTCTTGCGCCTATGAAATTAGCTATTTACTGGAGGCAATCGAATGCCGGACGAGGAAAGCGATCGCTACAGGGCGCCGGCGCTCGACAAGGGTCTCGACATTCTCGAGCTTCTCGCCGCCGTCGATGGGGGCCTCACCCAGGCGGAAATCGCCAAGCGGCTGGATCGCAGCGCGAACGAGTTCTATCGCATGCTCGACCGGCTCGTGAAACGCGGCTACGTCACCCGCGTCGACGGCGATCGCTTCACGCTGACACTCAAGCTTTTCGGCCTGGCGCAACTGCACGCCCCGGTGCGCCGGCTTGTCTCCTTTGCCGTGCCGGTGATGCGCGAACTCGCCGAAGCCTGCCGGCAGGCGAACCAACTCGTGGTCTTCGACCGCGGCAATCCGGTGGTCATTGCCCAGCAGGAAGCCCCCGGATACTGGGGCATCTCGATCCGCGTCGGCTCGCGCGTCGGGCTGTTCGACACGGGGTCCGGCCATGCACTGCTCGCCTTCCGATCGCCGGAGGAGCGCGAGCGCATGATCGCCGAACATGTCGGCGACGGCGACATGGACATGCGTGTCACCCCGCAATTCCTGACGCGGCTCAACCTCATCCGCACGCGTGGATACGAGATGATGCCGAGCGCGCAGACGGCGGGCGTCATCAACCTTTCCGCGCCGGTGCTCAGTGCCGACGGCACGGCAATCGCGGCGCTTACCGTGCCCTATATCACGCTTATCAACGCGCCGGCCGCGCCCGATATCTCGAGCACGATCCAGTTCCTGATGAACGCGACGAAGACGCTTTCGGACATGGCAGGCGCGACCTTCTGAGCCAAAGCTCGAAAGGCCTTCACACCGAACGGATGACTGGCATCAGCCGAAACTCTTCAGGAAGAGATCGTTCAGGCCCGAAATGACCTTCGCGGCCGGCTCCTTGCCGGCAACGGCCTGGTTGATGCGCTCCGAGGCAGCGGCCTGGAAGGGCATATAGCCATCATGGCGCGGCCGCAGCCAGCCGCCTTCGAGCGTCTTGCGCGTTTCGCGATAGAAGCCGAGCGTTGCCGCATTGGCGTCTTCATCCTCCCAACCCGACGCGTGGCCGCACTGCCCGCCCGAGCGCCAGTAGCGATCGGCCTGTACGGGGCCGCTGGCGATCCAGTAGGCGAAGTCGATGGCGGCCTCCCGGTTTTGCGAAAAAGCCGAGACGGCAATGCCCGTACCGCCCACAGCCGAGCCAGACGGCCCTGCTCCGCCGGCCACCGGCATGTCCGAGAACGCGATGCGGTTGGTGCGGAAGCCTTCCAGGGAATAGCTGACATAGCCATAGATCAGCGGTGACACCGTATAGGGAGAGCCGGCCTCACCCATCAGGTCCAACGCCGCGATTGGATCCATGCCGAGGCAGGCCGGATCGACCAGAGCGGCCAGTTCCCGGATCATCTCCAGCGCCTGAACTCCTATCTCCGTATCAGCGAAGGGCCGGTCGCGCTCGACCGAGCACGGGCGGCCGAGATTGCCGCAGAGCGAGAACAGACACATCAGGGAGTGCGGCGGGCGGAGCGTCAGCAACACTTCCCCCGCCCGTGCATGATCGAGCACATCGGCCCATGTCCGGGGAGGTGCTTCGAGGCGGTCGGGCCGGTAGGCCAGCACCTGTGTCGCGGCATCGATCGGCAAGCCCCATTGAGATCCCTGCCAGTTGTAGCTCGGCAAGGACGGGCCGACGCTCCCCGAAGCAAGGGCCGCCAGAGCCGCCTCCCGGCCCGGCACGTCCAACGCAGCCAGGCAATTTTCCACCGTGATCTGCCCGACATGCGGATGATCGATCACGATGAGATCGTATCGGCGGGCAAGCTCCTCGACTGGAAAACTTTCGAAATCCTGCAGCGAGCGCTTGTCCCATGCAACGCGTATGCCCGTCTGCTGGAGCCAGTCTTCGGAACAGGCCACCATGGGGTCGTAGCCACGCGGATGGTTCCAGGTCATGCCTTTCAGCGTGATCGTGCTCATCAGGCAAATTCCCTCCGGATGCGGGCTGTGTGCTCGCCGATGCGCGGCGCGGCGCGGCCCCCGTTCGGACGCACGCCGTTCACACGGATGGGACAACGGGTCGTGCCGATGGCGACATCGTCCTCCCGAGTCACCGTTTGCAGCATGTCGAGAATGCGGAAGCCCTCACTGGTCAAAAGCTCCGGCCATTCCAGGACCTTCGAGCACCAGATGTCGGCCGGCTCCAGGACGGAAAGCCAATACTCGACGGTTTCCGTCGCGATCCGTGCGGCGATGATCTGCTTAATCGTATCGCGCTCGGTGAACCAGGCCTTGCTGTCATCACGATAGACGGCGAGCGCGTCGAGCTTCAGATGGTCCTGCAGGCGCCCGATCGGCATCATGGCGATGGCGAGATAGCCGTCCTTGGCCGGATAGACGCCATAGGGCGCGGAGAGATAGGCATGCGCGCTGCGAAAGCCGGAGCGTTTCGGCCGGCGACCGCCGTCGTTCAGATGGGTGGTCAGCACCTCGAACTGGAAATCGACGAGACTTTCGAGCAGGCTGGTCTGGATATGCGCGCCCTTGCCTGAAATACCCCGGCGCACCAGCGCCGCGAGAATGCCCTGGCAGGTATTGGCGCCGGCCAGCATATCGGCGACCGCCAGACCGAATGGCACCGGCCCCTGCTGCTCGTCGCCGTTCAGCCACATCACCCCCGAGCGCGCCTGCGCCAGAAGATCCTGCCCCGGCCGCATAACCCAGGGTCCCTCCTCGCCGTAGCCGCTGATCGAGGCATAAACGATCGAAGGATTGATCGCTTTGACCGCCTCATAGGCGAGACCGAGCCGTTCGATGACGCCGGGGCGGAAATTCTGGATGACGACGTCAGCCTCACCGATCAGCTTGCGCAGAAAGGCGAGATCGTCAACATTTTTCAAGTCGATGCCAAGGCTCTCCTTGCCCCGGTTGATAGCATGGAACAGCGTGGAATCGCCGCCGACCTCGGTATCGCTGAGGTAAAGCCGCCGGGAGAGATCGCCGCCATCGGGCCGCTCGATCTTGATGACACGTGCGCCCAGATCGAGCAGTCGCAACGAGCAATAGGGGCCGGACAGAAACTGACTCATATCGATAACGGTCAGGCCGGCCAGCAATGCGTTTTCGTCCATTCGTCTTTCCCTGGTCAACTGGCTTTGCGGTGATCCATATATGAACTTACGATTTGCATATGGATATAGCCTCATCGCTGTCAAGGCGGAAGCCCCTCTTACCAATCGACCTGCCCGGCCGCGTCGTTGTTGTCGGCACGCGGGGGGGGGGGTGACGGTGAGTGGAAAAAACCTCGCGTCCCGGCGGTCTGCTTCGCTGCATCAACAGTTGAGAAACGTTCCTGCTAGGCAGCGTCCAAATCTTTCGACGATCGCTCCTGACGCGAGCAGGCGGTCGATGCGTTGGGGAGAAAGCCCAACGCCTTTGGAACCTCGCAGGTGTGCTGGCCTGCGATCGGAACGCCGCGGTCGGCTCGCGACCGAATAAGATGGGGGACGAGCAGGCATTCGTCCTCAAACACCAGAGGCCCGTCCGGGCGCCGATGGCGTCTTGGGCCTTGCGGATACTCGCGGTGGCCGAGGCGGGGTCGCGGAAATTTGCACTGCCGCCTGCCGATGCGCCAGGAAAACGAAATTCGGGAGGATGGATCGGGCGAGCGCCGACGGGGGTCCTATACGCCACGCCCAGCTGGCGCTGCGTCGAGCACCCGCACGAGCGTTTCGGGAAGATAGGGCTTGGGCAGGAAGGCCGAGGCGCCCGGCAGGTCCGTGTCGCGCAGGTGGACTTGGCCGGAGGTCACCACGATCCGGATATGCGGCCAGCGGTGAGCGACGAGCCTTGCAAGTTCGAGGCCGTCGATATTGCCCGCCATGTTGATGTCGGTGAACAGCACAGACACGTCCGGGCGAAGCTTCAGCATGGTCATCGCCTCAGCGGCGTTTGCCGCCTCAAGCGCCTCAAGCCCCTGCCGCTCCAGCATCTCAACGGCATCGAAACGGATAATCGGTTCGTCGTCGACGACCAGGACGGTGATTTTCATTTGGCAACTCCATACAGGCGGACAGTGAGAGAGCGGAGACCGAGCGTCGACGCCGATGTCGGACGCGCTGCCATAGGCGGAACAAAAAGCGAAACGGACGTAGTGCCGCAACGAACGCAGACGGATGGTTCAAGGCGGTTCTCCTTTTGCCCACCTTGAACAGCAAACCGGCCCCTTTTGTTCCGCCACCTCACGGGACCGTGGTCGCGACGTTCGCCTCCCGGGCCGCAGCGACGACGCTGCCGAGGGGTTTGTTCTCGCTCGCGCGTTCGTCGAGCGCACCGATCCCGGTCTTCGCGGCATGCCGGGAAAGTCTGCCGCGCAGCTCATGACGAATGGCCAGGAGAACGGAGAAGCGCTCCGGGCCAGGCGCATCGTTTAAGCTGCATTGCGGCGGTCCTCGTCAGGCATCCCCGCTGGCGATAAGCGCGGCCTGGGCCGCCTCAAAGGCGTCCCGCAGTTCCTTGCGGCCGGTGAGCCCTTCGAGGGCGTAGCTGTTGAGGAATTGCCGGCCTGCGAATAACTTGCGATCCACAGGGGTGAGTTCGGCCTGATCGCAGGCTGTTTGCCATTGGTTTGCGATGGTTACAATCTGCTGTTCGATCAGGGCGACGGCTTCCGCTTCCTTCAGGTGGTAGTCGGGGGCCGCTGCCAGGCAGATGGCGAGCGTGCTGGCGCGGCCCTCGCCCTTGATTAGCATGGCCTGAGTGGCTTCGTTGCCCGTGCGGGCCTGTGGGCAGATGTCATAGGCGGGGGTGAGCGTGAGCAGTCTGCCATCGCAGAAAGCGGCATGGTTGCGCGCATGGTCATCGGTGTTGCCGCACAGCACGTTGTAGCAGATCCGTCCGTAGAGTTCCTTGAGCGTGTCCTTGGGGTTCGTGAAGCGGTGACGGATCAGTTCTGCCAGATCCTCGTAGGAGGCGTAACGGGCCATCATCTCATCAAGTCCAAGCATGGTGAGGGCCGAGACCATGGCGTGCTTCGTCCAGCCGTCCTTCGTAAGCGTGCGATCGAAGCGTTCGATCAGCAGCACGTCCTTGTGAGCCGCGCGGGTCATCGCCACAGGGGCGGCGTTGAGGCCGCAATTGTTTGCCAGCATCATCGCGATGAATTCAGCCTTTACGACGCTGTAGGTGTCGTTGGCTGCGGAGAATTTGGCGATGAATTTCCTCGTGCCGTCATCAATCAGGGCCTTGGGGCGCGCGCCGCCGATCGAGGTGCCGTGATTGAGGGCCTGGTCGAGTGCGGGGGGGAGAGGGACGCCCTTTTCAATGAGGGCGGACGCCTCCATAAGCTCATCAAGCGAGGCCTGCGCGGCAAGGCGGGGGATATATTCCGTGGCCGAAGCCTGGAAGTCGAGGGCGCCGATGCGGTCGGAGCCTGATTGCAGCAGAAACGTCAGTTCGCTGATCTCGGGCACACCGGCAGCATCGGGCTTCTTGCCGGTCAGCCTGTTGATGATAACCCGGCGCCCCCACGCATCGGGCGAGCCGTCCCGAATGCAGCTTGCCATGGGCAGGCCGTTGATCGGGGCGATCTCGCCTTCCTGAAGGGGAAGTTCAGGCTCATAGATCGGTATGGCGTCCTTGCGGCTGCGGTAGCGCGCACCGTAGGTATAGAAGAGGCGTTCGCCCTCCTGATCGAGGCGGCCGGCGACCACCGGTTCCGTCGCCCCCGGCAGCCAGATCCAGACAAAGGCTTCCGTCGCGTCCGTCTTAGAAGTCATCGTCGCGTTCCTTTACCGTGTGGCGGACGCTCTTGGGCAGCAGGGTCAGTTTTTCGTCGAGGCGGGCATTCTGCGTCTGAAGCGTGCGCCCGTCATAGTCGAAGAGTCGTACGCCGACGAGGCAGGCAACCTCGAAGACGATGCCGATCTCAGGGCCAGGCGCGCCTTTTTCGATGCTGGAAAGCGTTGTGCGGCTGATGCCAGCGCGGTCGGCCAGTTCCTGTGCGGTCAGGCCGCGTTCGGCCCGGCCGATCCGGATCAGCTTGCCGAACAGGCTGAGGGCTTGGCGGGTGACCCGGGAGTAGCTTCTCTGGCGCGGCACGGTTAAAACCTGCTTCGTTCATTTGATTGTACGTTAAGGACTTCGTGTCCAGAATTTTATACATCGTGCCATGAGATAAGGGTTTGGTCAAGGTTTGTTTATTTAATTGGTCATAATAACGTCTTATGCACAGAATTCTGTACATAATGGAAATATGAGCGGGCGGCAGAGCGATAAAGAAGGGTTGGTTGGTCAGTTATGAAGGTTGGATATACGGAATTTTCTTTATGGCTTATCCCGCTCGCACAGGTGTTAACCACATCTAGCGTTGCAAAATGATTCCTCTCCCCTTCTCCGATAAATGGAGGGCATGAGCGAGAGCCTGTTTCCGACACGCTGGGCGAACGACAAGCAACCATCGCTGGAGAAGTTCACCTCGGACTTCGCCGACGACTACGCCTGCGCGGATTATCTGGCGAAGAAGCACTTGAAGGACGGCTTTCGATGCTCACGTTGCGGCGGGAACCGTGCGTGGAGACTTGAGACTCGGCCTTGGGTATGGGAGTGCCAAGGCGTTGTCGTTGATGACGACGGAACGCGGGCCGCCACGGGTTGCCGCCACCAGACCTCGCTCATCGCCGGAACGGTGATGCATGACACCCATCTTCCGCTCCGCATCTGGTTCCTGGCAGCCTATCTTCTCGCAACCCACTCCAACGGGATGTCCGCCCTGCAGCTCCAGCCGAAGTTGGGCCTTGGCAGTTACAAGACCGCCTGGCTTCTGCTCCACAAGCTTCGCCGCGCGATGGTCGATCCGGACAGACGCCCGCTGCGAGGCATCATCGAGATCGACGAAACCAACGTGCCGTTCCGCCGCAAGGACGAGCCAGAAGGCGGTGGCCAGGGCCGCAGCCTCAGCCCCATCGGCAAGATTTTCATGATCGGGCCGTTGAGGTCGAGGCTGGAAAATATCCAGCACGATGCCGCCTGCAGCGGATCGTCAACATTAACCGCGAAAGCCTGCACGCTTTCATCCGCGACAACACCGCAGTCGGCAGTTTGCTCGTAACCGACGGCAACACGGCCTACAGACGCTTGAAGGATCGTGGTCACCAGGCGATCAACCTGAGCGCTGAGGATGCTCCACCCGCCCATGAAGTGTTGCCATGGGTGCATCGGCTCTTCGCCAACTTCAAGCGATGGAGCTACGGAACCTATCACGGCATCCGCGACAAGCATGTCGACATCTACGCCAACGAGTTCGTCTTCCGTTGGAACCGCCGACGGCATTTTCAGACGAATGTCGACACAATCCTGGGTCTCGGCCAGCGGATCGGTCGGACGACGTGGCGCGACATCGTTGGCGACACGCGGGAATGGAAAGAGGCGCACGAGGATCAGATTCTCGACATGATCAGGCCTGACAGGCTCGACCGCGCAAAGGACTACGCCGTGGACAACGGCTGCGATATCTTCGATGCCCTTGATGAAGTTCGGCGAAACGAGAAGAGGTGGAAATATCGGCGAAGGGCACCCAGACGGCCCGCCCTCCCTCCAAGAAGATCGGGAGAGGAGCGAAACACAAAGCGGTATGGCCATCCGCCAAGCTTGTCTCCAACCGAGATCATCAACGGGCATCTGCGCCATATCCCGCTCGGATCGGCCATTACGGGGGCAAGGCGCGGAAAGCGGACCGAAACAAAACTGGCAAGATTTACGGCTTAAAAGTGCTGGAAGAGCCATCATACGACCCTTTCAGTTCGGGGTCTTCTTCGATTTCTTCCTCGACATTCGGAGTTAGCTGAAGCATTCGACCATGACGGACTGCGATGATGTTTACGTCCCGATCTTCGCGCATGTAGTCGAATAGGTAGGCATCGACGACAAGCGTAAGCCCACCATCGATTTGGAGTCCGTGCGTCACGTTCCCTGCATCGGCGAAGGTTCTCAAGACTTCCTTCGCGCGTCTGACGGTATCTGCGAAACTGCGAGCGGCATGCGGATTGCGACGGCGAAGATACGCAGCCTCACTCCTGACGAAGTCGGCTGCGTCTTTTGAGACTTTCACTCGCGTCATGCAGCCTGTCCGGCAACGATTTTGTCTACATCAGCGATGAGGTCGTCGATGTCCTCATACTCGCCAGCCGCGATCTGATCGCGGCCACGAACCGCAGCCAAAACATCCGCCCCTTCGTTGAGGAGATACGTCTTCAGGGCGCGGACGATGATGTAGCTTCTTGAACGGTCGGTAGCTTCAGCGATAGCCTCGATGTTCGCAACCACATCCGAGGGGACGCGGAGCGTCACAGATTGCGATCCTTGCGACTTGGTCATAGAGATTCTCCCATTCGGCAAAATGCAAGACAATGTAAGACAAATCGGTTGACTGGTCAACTCATCTGAGCCTGCTGTGGATCGGCGCTGCAACCTGACGCATTTTTATCCGTTTCCTGTAATCCTCTAACTCGCGTCGTACTGAGTCGACTTCCCGCTAACACTTCATCTGGTATCAACCTGTACGAACGGGATAAGCCGTTTTTCTTTTGGCTACGCTTTCACGGAGATCGGTAATGTCGGCGACACTCTCGGCCCAGCGCCGGATTTCGACATTATCGACGTCGATATCACCGATCTCGACAACTATTCGTTCGGCGTCGATGCCATGTTGGAGAAGGTCATATCCGGTGCCAGCACCCTCAGCGCGGTCAAGACGCGTATCGACATGCAGTCCGAGTACGCCCAAGTCCTCATGACATCTATCGACAAGGGCATTGGCCGTCTTGTCGATGCCAACATGAACGAAGCTTCGACCCGGCTCAAGGCGCTCCGACCGCAGGAGCAGCTTGCTATCCAGTCCCTGCAGATCGCCAACAGCAACGCCGAGAATGTCATGCAGTTGTTCCGGTAGTCTCGATCATATTCGGCTGTGTCCACGGATATGAAGGTCTGCCGGCCCTGATCGGTCTCGCCCTCTTCACGCTGATCAGCATCGGCATTCGCCTGGTCATGATGGTCACCATCCAGCAGCGCAGGGAGCGGGCGAACCACCAGATCAACAATCGCCTGAAGACTCTCATTGCGGCTTACAAGACGCTAGGCGGATCGTTCACGGGCAATCTCGCCTGTCAATCCATCGCATCTTCACAATCTACGCCAACGCTCCGGGGTCTCTGACGAGCCGGAGGCCGGGGAAGCGCTTGCCGAGGGCATTATCGCAAGCTCCGAGCGCAGCCGGCGCATCCGGAATGATGTCGAAACCGCCCTTTCGGACATCATGCTTCTTGGCGTGGCCAGCGGCTTTTGAACAAGGGATAGGCACAAGTGTTCCTGTGGCTAACCATTCGGGTCTAAGCGCTCGCGGCCGATCTCAGGGAGATCCGCGATGCCCCGGATCGGGCGGCCGCCGAGGTCGCCATGGCCGTCTTCGTCGACAAATACGAGGCCAAGTATCCCAAGGCCGTCGACTGCCTGACAAAGGACCGTGAGAGGCCGCTGACCTTCTTCGACTTCCCGGGGCTTGTACGCCGCATACGGATCAACGCCGGCAGGAGTCAGTATCCCGCCTCCCATTTCACCTGATGCCTCAAGCGCTACTCATCTACCAGGCCATCAAACACTTCCAACATTGCATCGCTGATGGCCTTGCCGAGCGCGGCTGCAGTGTTCGCCAGCGCCGCCTCGTCCATATCACGAGCGGCCATCGCAAATGCAGTTCCCTCGGACGTTACGATTTCCCGCGCCCGATCAATTGCCCACAGGGCGAAATCGCTACGGCTGCTGATTTCCACGGTTTCCATGTTCTCTCCTGATTTGCTCGAGGGGATGGTTTATACCGATTTGGCGAACAACGCAGTCCGGAGAATTTATCTGGGATAGCGGGAATACCGCGTTTGCAGCCTGTCGTCCTTCTGCTCATCGCGGCGCCACCTGCCGCCCAGACAGCAGGCTACCGTTGCTCAGGGGATGGTTACATTTTGAGGTTTCGTATGACAGGCCGATGTCGACGCCGCAAGGTCGGTCGCGACCTTCCGTGACGACGGCGCTTGCGCGGCGTCTGTGGCCAACAGCGCTCGCCTGATGGGTTCATAGGCTTGCATTGCCGCTTCCAGGGCCTGGCGTCTCGAAACGCGGTCGTGGCTATGGGAGTGCGCCGGAACGAACGGCCAGCCGGACTGCCGCCGCCAGGCCTCCGTGGATCCCGGGATAGTCACGCAGGGGGCCCTTGCCCCGCGCAAGGGGTTCCTTGCGGCGGACCTGGTCGCCACCCACGCGAACAGCCGGACAGTTTGCAGCCGCCTCGGGACGGAAGTCGCCCTCTTCCCGCAGCATTCACTGCGCGTAGGCGGGCCAGGCCTGGAGAAGAAGCTTGTCTATACGAGCTTCAGCGGCGCATGGGTGATCGGCACCGGAGCGGTGGCCGCTTTTTCGGCGTGCGCCAGCTTCGCCATCCATGCCTTGAAGTGAAGCGCGGCCGCAGACAGCGTGCGGTCGGTGTTCCATGTCAGGAAGTACCCCCCGGGAGGCTGCATCACCAGATCCGAATATCGCATCAGCCTGCCTTCCCGGATCAGCGGATCGACGATCCGGTGCCAGCCAATGACCACACCCTGATCCGCCATGGCCGCCTGTAGCGCGACGCTGAATTTCCCAAATCGCCGGATGCTTGCTGCATGGACGGGAATGCCAACATGGGCGAGCATATCCTCCCAGCGGAGCCAGTCGGTGGCGACCCATTCGACGTCCAGCAGCGGGAGGTTCTTGAGCGCGCTGAAAGAGGCGTTGCCGTGTCTTGCCGCGAATGACGGGCTGCAGACAGGGTAGACCCGGTCGTCGAACATGAGTTCACTGGTCTCGTCGGCCCATGTGCCGGAGCCGAAGCGAATGCGGAGATCCACCTCGGCCCTGCGGAAATCGGGTGTGTTGTCGGTGATCAGGTGATCGACTGTTATTTCCGGATATCGCTGCCAGAAGCCGGGCATTCGCGGTGCGAGCCACATCGAGCCGAACACATCGGAACATGCAACGGTGATGCGACGTACGGTCTCGCCTCGCCTGATTGCCCGGACCGTGTCCGCAGCGTGGGAGAAGCCGCTTGCAAGCACATGGAACAATGCTTCGCCATCGACGGTGAGGATGACGCCGCGATTGTTGCGGAGAAACAAAGGTACGCCGAGATTGTCTTCCAGTCCCCGAATCTGACGGCTGACGGCGCCCGGCGTCACGTTCAGCTCAGCCGCTGCACGGGTGAAGCTGCAATGGCGCGCGGCGGATTCGAACACCGCAAGCGACGTCACCGGCGGCAGATCATAGAATTTCCGAACCATTCTCCCTCCGGCTCGTGACAGCACCCGGTTCAAACTCTATCTGCCCTTGCGTTGAGATCAACTCAAGACTGGCATGATTTTTTCGGACGTTGCGGGGCGTTCATCTTCTGGATTTGATGCATCACTCCAGCGGAACGCATCCATAGCACCGCACCGCAAGCGCCCTGGACAGGCGCGATCTTTAGAACACTCAGGAGCAGCATGGCAGCCGCAGCCCTTCCCGCCGTGATGACAGGCGTTCAACTCACCGGACACGGTGGATTTGAAAAGCTCGCCTACCGAACCGACATCCCGGTGCCACAGCCGGCAGCGGGTGAGGTCCTGATCCGCGTGGCGGCAGCCGGCGTCAACAACACGGACATCAACACCCGCATCGGCTGGTACTCGAAAACCGTCCGTGAGGCGACCGAAGACACGGCCGCGACTAAAAACGACGACGATGCCGGATGGTCCGGAACGCCTCTCGCATTTCCCCGCATCCAGGGAGCCGATTGTTGCGGCCGCATCGCGGCGGTCGGGCGCGACGTCGATCCGGCCCGCATCGGCGAGCGGGTAATCGTCCGCAATATGCTTCGGAGCTATGCCAGCTACCGGCCGATGGAATGCTGGACGCTCGGCTCGGACTGCGACGGCGCCTTCGCGCAATATATGAAAGCGCCGGCGCGGGAAACCTTCAAGGTAAAGAGCGACTGGTCCGATATCGAACTGGCATCGATCCCGTGCGCCTATTCTACCGCAGAGCTCATGCTGCACCGGGCCAATGTCCGGGCGGGAGAGCATGTCGTGATCACCGGTGCGTCGGGCGGCGTCGGCTCGGCGGCTATCCAGCTGGCCAAGCGCCGGCACGCGCGGGTGACCGCGATCATCGGGCGCGACAAGGCGGAGCTTGCTTTGAGCCTCGGGGCGGATCGTGTCGTGCCGCGCGGCGACAGCCCCCTTGCCCACCTTGGCGCGCACCGGAGAATGCAGAGATCGCAGCATCTGGTCGTCTTGTAAGGAACGCATCCCAGCGGCTCCCATTGTGGCTCGGGCATCTTCGCCCATTAGCAAGCCGGATACGCTGAAGCAGGGTCTATCGGGACTGTCGTTTCTTCTTGCAAACTGGAGGCGAACCATACACTGGAACCAAATTTCTACTTGTTTTCCTCGGGCTGCTCCGGCAGAAATCTCTGCCACAGCGGCGGGAAAGTTTTTTTAAAATCCTCAATGGCTTGGGGGTCTTGCGCGTGATGCTTGGGGCGAACGG
>Ga0222423_1000198_pt1 | contig 52846 bp, 47 predicted proteins | sample 3A0metagenome_FD_182472 | JGI IMG/M metagenome (GOLD analysis project Ga0222423, IMG submission 182472) | Enriched microbial communities from leaf-cutter ant dump, University of Wisconsin, Madison, United States - 3A0 (version 2) | ecosystem: Environmental > Terrestrial > Nest > Insects nest >...
CGCCTCGCGTGACGGTGCGGGGCGTGCGGACCGTGCTCCGTCGACCACCGCCGCGCTGCTGCGGCTGCGGGAGTGGGCGCGGCCGGCGCAGCGGCGGATCGTCGTCGGCGGCCTGACGGCCCTGGGGGCGAGCCTGCTCGCGCTGATGCTGCCGCAGGTGCTGCGGTGGCTCGTGAACGGCCCCCTGCTCACCGACGGGTCGCGGTGGGCCGTGGTCGCGGGCGCCGGTGTGGTGCTCGCGCTCGGGCTGCTCGAGGCGTTCCTCATCTGGTGCCGCCGCGCTCTGATCGCCACGCCGGGCACGGCCGTCGAGCGCGAGATGCGCGTGGCGATGTTCCGTCACCTGCTCGACCTCCCCGTCGAGTTCCACGACCGCTGGTCCGGCGGCCAGCTGCTCTCGCGGGCCATGGGCGACCTGGGGGCGATCCGTCGCTGGCTCGTCTTCGGGCTCGTGATGATGCTGGTCAGCGCTGCGACCGTCGTCGCCGGCATCGCCCTGATGCTCGTCACCAGCTGGGAGCTGGGGCTGGTCTACCTCGCTGGCGCGGTGCCGATGGTGTGGCTCAGCTTCCGGTTCCGCGAGGACTACAAGGTGGTCGCGCGCCGAGCCCGGGACCAGGCCGGCGACCTGGCCACGGCCGTCGAGGAGTCCGTGCACGGCATCCGGGTGCTCAAGGCGTTCGGTCGGGGTGACGACGCGCTCGAGGACTTCGCCCGTCAGGCCGAGTCGCTCCGCGTCACGGAGGTCCACAAGGCCCGCACGCTGTCCCGCGTCACGCTCGCGCTGGCCGCGATCCCCGAGGCGATCCTCGCGGTCGCGCTCGCGGTCGGCGTGCCGCTCGCCGCCCACGGGCACCTGTCGGTCGGCGCGCTCATCGCGTTCTTCGCCACCGCAACCATCGTCAACCGGCCCGTCGAGCGGCTCGGCCAGTTCCTGGCGATGACGCTCGACGCCCGCACCGCCACCGACCGGTACACGCAGGTGCTCGACACGGTCGTCGCCGTGCGCGACCCCGAGCGGCCGGTGCCGCTGCCTGCGCCCGGTCCGGCCGGGACCCGCGTGGAGCTGTCCGGAGTCGCGTTCGCGCACCCGGCCGGCGAGCGCGTGCTCGACGATCTCGACCTCGTGCTCGAGCCGGGGACCACCACGGCGCTCGTCGGGCTCACCGGCAGCGGCAAGTCCACGCTCCTGCAGCTGGTGCCGCGGTTGTACGACGTGAGCGCGGGTGCGGTCCGCATCGACGGCGTCGACGTGCGTGACACCACCCGCGCCCAGCTGCGGGCCGCGGTCGCCGTCGCGTTCGAGGACCCGATCCTGTTCTCCGCCACGGTCCGCGACAACGTCCTGATGGGGGTCGCTCGGTCCGACGGCAAGCCGGACGACGAGATCCTGGCGACCGCCCTCGACGTGGCGAGCGCCGACTTCGTGGCCGACCTGCCGAACGGCGTCGACACCGTCATCGGTGAGGAGGGCCTGAGCCTGTCGGGTGGCCAGCGCCAACGGATCGCCCTCGCGCGCGCCGTCGCGGCCCACCCCCGCGTGCTGCTGCTCGACGACCCGCTGTCCGCCCTCGACGTCAGCACCGAGGCTGCCGTGACCGAGAAGCTGCGCCGTGTCCTGGTCGGCACCACCACGCTCGTCGTCGCGCACCGGCCGTCCACCGTCGCGCTCGCGGACCGCGTCGCCGTGCTCGAGGGCGGCCGGATCACGGGTGTCGGCACGCACGCGGACCTGCTCGCGACGCACCCGCACTACCGCTACGTGCTCACCGCGCTCGAGACCGCCGACGAGCGCGAGGACGCCGGGGTGGCGACGTGACCGCGCTGCAGGACCCGACGGCGCTCCGGGAACCGACGCCCCAGGAGCATGCCGCGGTGCGCCGACGCTCGCTCGCGCTGCTGCGTTCGCTCGTCGGGCCCGTGCGCGCCGGCGCCGCGGGTGCGGTGGTGCTCGTGGTGCTGTCCGAGCTCGCGACCGCCGCCGGGCCCGCGCTGGTCGCGTACGGGATCGACCGCGCGCTGCCGGCCATGGGGGAGGGCCGAACGTGGCCGCTCGTCGCGACGGCCGGCGCGTATCTCGTCACGGCGCTGGTCGGCGGGCTGCTCGCCAGCGCGGCGGTCCGCAGGTCCGCCGTGGTGAGCCAGACGATCCTGCTGGACCTGCGGCGTCGGGTGTTCCGCCACACCCAACGGCTCGACCTGGAGTTCCACGAGCGCTACACGTCGGGCCGGATCATCTCGCGGCAGACCTCCGACCTGGACGCCGTGCGCGAGCTGCTGGACGGCGGCCTGACCACGCTGGGGTCCAGCCTGCTGTCGATGGCCTTCACCGTCGTGGGGCTCGCGCTTCTGGACTGGCGCAGCGCCCTGCTGCTGCTCGTGGCGGTGGTGCCGGGGATCGCGCTCACGCGCTGGTTCCAGGTGCGGTCGCAGGCCCAGTACCGCGCCAGCCGCACATCGGCAGCCAGGCTTGTCGTGAGCTTCGTCGAGGCGATGACGGGCATCCGCGCGGTCCAGGCGTTCCGTCGCGAGCCCGCCACGACGCGCGCGTACGACGAGCGCGCCGAGGAGTACCGGGCGGTGTCCGCCGAGGCCATCCGCGTCAACGGCGTGTTCGACACCGGCCTGACGGCCATCGCCAACGTGACCGTCGCGGTGGTCCTGCTGGTGGGCGGCCTGCGGGTGCTCGACGGCGGCCTCGACGTCGGCGTCCTGATCGGTGCCGTGCTCTACGCGCGCCGGTTCCTCAACCCGCTGTCGCAGATCGGCATGTTCTACAACTCGTTCCAGTCGGCCACCGCGGCGCTGGAGAAGGTCGCGGGTCTGCTCGCGGAGGAACCGACGGTGCCCGACCCGGCGCGTCCCGTGCGGCTGGCCGCGGCGCGCGGCGACCTGCGGTTCGCCGACGTCTCCTTCGGCTACGGCGACGGCCCGCTCGTCCTGCCGCACCTGGACCTGCACGTCCCCGGCGGTCAGCAGCTCGCGCTCGTCGGGCGCACCGGTGCCGGCAAGTCCACGGTGGCCAAGCTGCTGGCCCGGTTCTACGACGTGCGCGACGGCCGGATCCTGCTAGACGGCGTGGACCTGCGCGACGTGGACCCGGCCGACCTGCGTCGCGCGGTGGTCATGGTCACCCAGGAGGCGTACCTGTTCTCGGGCTCCGTGGCGGCGAACATCGCGATCGGCCGGCCCGGCGCGACCCGCGCGGAGGTCGAGGAGGCCGCCCGGGCCGTCGGGGTGCACGACCTGATCGCCGCGCTGCCCGACGGGTACGACACCGAGGTCGACAAGCGAGGTGTCCGGCTCAGCGCAGGCCAGCGCCAACTCGTGTCGTTCGCGCGCGCCGTCCTGGCGGACCCCGCCGTGCTGATCCTCGACGAGGCCACCAGCTCGCTCGACGTCCCGGGCGAGGCGCAGGTCCAGCGCGGTCTGGCGACGCTGCTCGCGGGACGCACCGCGGTCGTCATCGCGCACCGCCTGTCCACCGTGATGAGCTCCGACCGGGTGCTCGTCGTCGAGGGTGGCCGGGTGGTCGAGGACGGCTCGCCGGAGCAGCTCGTGGCGGCCGGCGGTCGGTTCGCCGCGCTGCACGCCGACTGGCAGTCGTCGCTCGGCGCCGGCTGACTCTTCACAGGTCGGGCCTGTCAGAGGTGGCGGGCCGCGTACTCGTGCAGTGCGTCGCGGACGAAGGCGGCGCCCGCAGGACCTCCGTAGGTGCTGGCGAACCGGTCGTCCGCCACGTAGAGGTCGGCCAGGCCCAGCACGTAGTCCTTGGTGTCGGTCGGGCTGGACGCCCGGTGGGCCGGGGTGCCCGGCACGGAGGTCAGCCACGCGACGTGCCGTCGGGCGAGGTCCTGCCCCACCGGACCGGCGGGGTCGCCGCCGGTTGCGCCGGCCCACTCCTCGGCCAGCGCCGCGGTCTGCTGCTTCCAGTCCCGCTGCTCGTCGGCGGACATGGTCCGCCACCAGGTGTCGGACGTGTCGTACGCCTGCGCACCCCAGCGCTCCACGACCTCGTCGCGGTGCTGCGTGTGGTCGAATCCGTCGAACATCTGCTCCGTCATGATCGTCCTTCCCTCGGTCCTGCTCTCGATGGTCCGCTCGACCGCGGCGGCCTGCCGCGCGAGCCGCTGCTGCTCGGAGCGCAGCCACCCGAGGTGGCGGCGCAGCGCGGCGGTGTCGTCGTCCTCCGCGTCCAGCGCGCGGCCGATCTCGGCCAGGCCCAGACCCAGGTCGCGCAGCAGCAGGATGCGCTGCAGGCGAACGAGGGCGTCCTCGTCGTACCAGCGGTAGCCGTTCTCGCCCACGCGGCTGGGCGACAGCAGGCCGATCGCGTCGTAGTGCCGCAGCGTGCGGCTCGTGACGCCCGAGCGCCGCGCCGTCTCCTGGATCGATGCCTCCATGTCCCTCAGCCTAGAAGTTGACGTGGCGTCAAGGTCAAGAGCGGCGCAATGCCCACGCAACATCCACGGCCTAGCCTGGCGTCGTGACGGAGACGACGGCTGCGCAGACGACGGGCCCGACGACCAGCCCGACGACGAGCGGGATCCAGGACGCACCCGCGCGCGAGGTGCTGACGTACGAGCAGTTCGGCGTCGCGGCGCGCGAGCTGGCGCAGGCGGTGGCCGACTCCGGGTTCGTCCCGGACGTCGTCGTCGCGGTCGCCCGTGGCGGCCTGCCGCTCGGCGGGGCCATCGCGTACGCGCTCGGCACCAAGGCCGTCGGCACGCTCAACGTCGAGTTCTACACGGGCATCGACGAGCGCCTGCCCGACCCCGTCCTGCTGCCGCCGCTGCTGGACACCAACGCCATCTCGGGCCTGCGCGCGCTCGTCGTCGACGACGTCGCCGACACGGGGGAGACGCTCGCCCTCGTCGAGAAGCTCATGGGCCGCTACTGCCAGGACGTGCGGACCGTGGTGCTCTACGCCAAGCCGCGCTCGGTGATCGACCCGCACTTCGTGTGGAAGCGGACCGACCGGTGGATCGTCTTCCCGTGGTCGGACCGCGACCCCGTGACGCCCGCGGTCTGACGTCCGGTCAGAGGCCCAGCAGGTCGACGACGGCCGGTGCGAGCTGGTCGGTGCGGTCGATGACCCGCGCGGCGCCCGCATCCTCGAGCTCGCCCGGCGCCGCGTAGCCCCAGCGCACCCCGATGCACGCGATGCCGTGGGCCGCGGACCCGAGGACGTCGTGCTCGCGGTCGCCCACCATCACGCGGCGCTCCGACGGGTCGCGACCCGTCAGCGCGCGCTCGACGACCAGCGCCTTGCTGGACGGCACGTGGTCGAGGGGAGCGCCGAAGATGCCGTCGACGAACGGCGTGATGCCCAGCCGCTCGCAGATGAGGACCGCGTAGATCTCGGGCTTGGACGTCGCGACGACCAGGGCACAGCCCAGGGCCCGCAGCGCGGCCAGCGCGTCCAGGACACCGTCGTACACCGCGTTGTCGTACATGCCGCCCGCGGCGAACACGGCCCGGTAGCTCGTCACGAGCTCGTTCACGCGACGGGGTGGCACGCCGTGCGCCAGGAACGACTCCGGCAGCGGCGGCCCGACGAACGAGCGCAGCTCGGTGGGAGTCGGCACCGCCAGGCCGGCGGCGGTGAAGGCGTGCGCCACGGACGCCGAGATGCCGGGGAACGAGTCGGTCAGCGTGCCGTCGAGATCGAGCAGCACGAGCGCCGCAGGGGAAGAGGTCACACCCCCATCCTCCCGCCCCGCGCCCTGCACCCCTTACCCCTGCACCCCCACCACCGAGGATTCCGAGGTATCCGTGCGTCGGACGGACACATTCCTCGGAATCCCGGTGGGAGGGGCGGGGGTCGGCGGGTAGGCTGGGGCCACAGGCGTCGACCCGGCCATCACCGGCGAGCCTCCGGAAGAACGGGCCACAGCACCGGTGGCCTCAGTAGAACCGGACGGGGCAGGCCCGTCACAGCCGCAGCGAGAGTGGTCGACGCCCCCCGGGGACGCCGGCAAACGAGGTGGTACCGCGGGAACCCCGATCAGGGGTGATCGTCCTCGTAGCCGCACGCGCACGACGCGAACGACCAGGAGACCCGCACGGTGACCGAGCCCACCAGGTACCCCCTGCACCATCCCGATGCCCCCGTGGCGCCGTCGCCGGACCTGCCCGCGCTCGAGCGCGACGTCCTGGCGCACTGGGAGGCCGACCACACGTTCCAGGCGTCGATCGACCAGCGGGACGCGGGCACCGACGGCGACAACGAGTTCGTCTTCTACGACGGTCCGCCGTTCGCCAACGGCCTGCCGCACTACGGTCACCTGCTGACCGGGTACGCCAAGGACGTCGTCCCGCGCTACCAGACCATGCGCGGCCACCGCGTGGAGCGCCGCTTCGGCTGGGACACGCACGGCCTGCCCGCCGAGCTCGAGGCGCAGCGCACGCTGGGCATCACCGACAAGGCGCAGATCGAGGCGCTCGGCATCGACGCGTTCAACGCCGCGTGCCGTGAGTCGGTGCTGAAGTACACGGGCGAGTGGCGCGAGTACGTCACGCGACAGGCCCGCTGGGTGGACTTCGACAACGACTACAAGACGCTCGACGTCACCTTCATGGAGTCGGTGATCTGGGCGTTCAAGCAGCTGCACGACAAGGGTCTGGCGTACGAGGGCTACCGCGTGCTGCCGTACTGCTGGGTGGACCAGACGCCGCTGTCGAACCACGAGCTGCGCATGGACGACGACGTGTACGCGTCGCGCCAGGACCCGGCGCTGACCGTCGGCGTGCGCCTCGAGTCCGGTGAGCTGGCGCTGATCTGGACGACGACGCCGTGGACGCTGCCCAGCAACCTCGCCGTGGCCGTCGGCCCGGACATCGAGTACGTGACCGTCGAGCCCGCGCCGGACTCGCCGTTCGCGCAGGCCCACCCGGGCGAGCGCGTGCTGCTGGCCGGCACGCGGCTGGCGGCGTACGCGCGCGAGCTCGGCGAGGTGACGGTCGTCGCGACGACGCGCGGCGCCGACCTGGCCGGCCGGTCGTACACGCCGCCGTTCGACTACTTCGTCGGCCGCGAGAACGCGCACCGGGTTCTCGTCGCGGACTTCGTGACCACCGAGGACGGTTCCGGCATCGTGCACCTCGCGCCGGCCTTCGGCGAGGACGACATGGCGACGTGCGAGGCCGCGGGCATCGCGCCGCTCGTCCCCGTCGACGCCGAGGCGAAGTTCACCTCCGAGGTGCCTGACTACGCGGGCCTCCAGGTGTTCGAGGCGAACAAGCCGATCATCGCCGACCTCAAGGCGGGCTCCGGCCCGCTCGCGCGCGTCCCGGCCGACCGCCGCGCCGTCGTCGTGCGGCACGAGACGTACGAGCACTCCTACCCGCACTGCTGGCGCTGCCGGAACCCGCTCGTCTACAAGGCCGTGACCAGCTGGTTCGTGCGCGTCACCGAGTTCCGCGACCGGATGGTCGAGCTCAACCAGGAGATCACCTGGGCGCCCGAGCACATCAAGGACGGCCAGTTCGGCAAGTGGCTGTCGGGTGCGCGCGACTGGTCGATCAGCCGCAACCGCTACTGGGGCACGCCCATCCCGGTGTGGGTGTCCGACGACCCGAGCCACCCGCGCGTCGACGTGTACGGGAGCCTGGAGCAGCTCGAGGCCGACTTCGGCCGCCTGCCCGTCAACCACGACGGCGAGACCGACCTGCACCGCCCGTTCATCGACGAGCTGACGCGTCCCAACCCGGACGACCCGACGGGTGCGAGCACCATGCGCCGCATCCCGGACGTGTTCGACGTCTGGTTCGACTCGGCGTCGATGCCGTTCGCGCAGGTGCACGCGCCGTTCGAGAACGGGGACTGGTTCGAGCACCACTTCCCGGGTGACTTCATCGTCGAGTACATCGGCCAGACGCGCGGCTGGTTCTACGTCATGCACGTGCTGGCGACCGCGATCTTCGACCGGCCGGCGTTCCGCAACGTCATGTGCCACGGCATCGTGCTGGGCGACGACGGCCGCAAGGCCAGCAAGTCGCTGCGTAACTTCCCCGACCCCGTGCAGATGTGGGACGTGTACGGCTCGGACGCCGTGCGCTGGTCGCTCATGTCCAGCTCCATCCTGCGCGGCGGGAACCTGGTCGTCACCGAGGAGGGCATCCGCGACGGTGTCCGCCAGGTGCTGCTGCCGCTGTGGTCGACGTACTACTTCTTCACGCTCTACGCGGGAGCCGCGGACGGTGGCAACGGGTACGTCGCGAAGGCCGTCGCGCCCGAGCGCGTCGCGGGCATGGCGCCGATGGACCGGTACGTGCTGGCCCGCACCGACGAGCTCGTCGCCGCCGTCACGGCCCAGATGGACGCCTACGACATCGCCGCGGCCTGCGAGTCCGTGCGCGAGCACCTGGACGTCCTGACCAACTGGTACGTGCGCACGCAGCGGGACCGGTTCTGGGCGGAGGACGACGACGCGTTCGACACGCTGTGGACCGCGCTCGAGACCCTGACGCGCGTCATGGCGCCGCTGGCCCCGCTCGTCACGGAGGAGGTCTGGCGCGGGCTCACGGGGGGCCGCTCGGTGCACCTGACCGACTGGCCGACGCCCGCCGGGGACGCGGACGCCGACCTCGTGCGCGCGATGGACCAGGTCCGGGCCGTGACGTCGACCGCGCTCGGGCTGCGCAAGGCGCACTCCGTCCGCGTACGTCAGCCGTTGCACAGCCTGACGGTCGGTGTCGAGGACCCGGCCGCGCTCGAGCCGTACACCGCGCTGCTCGCCACGGAGCTCAACGTCAAGCGGGTGGTCCTGGAGACCGCGGACGCTGCCGAGCGCTTCGGCATCACGCAGCGCCTCGCGGTCAACGCCCGCGCCGCGGGGCCGCGGCTGGGACGCGGTGTGCAGGCCGTCATCCAGGCGGCGCGCGCCGGCTCGTGGCGCGTCGACGGTGAGACGGTCGTCGTGGCGACGCCCGACGGGGACGTCCCGCTCGAGCCGAGCGAGTACGAGCTGACGACCGTCGTGGCCGGCGGCGAGCAGGGGACCAGCGCGGCGGCCGTGCTGCCCGGCGGGTTCGTCGTGCTCGACCTCGCGCTCGACGACGCCCTGCTGGCCGAGGGGTACGCCCGCGACGTGGTCCGGGCCGTGCAGGACGCCCGCAAGGCGGCCGGCCTGCAGGTGAGCGACCGCATCCTGCTCTCGCTCGACGTCCCGCGCGCGCAGGTGGCGGCCGTCGAGGAGCACCGTGACTTCGTCGCGCGCGAGACGCTCGCGGTCTCGGTCGAGGTGGACGTCTCGCCGACTCCCGAGCTCGCGGTGCGGGTCGAGGCCGTCGAGGCCGGGGGGTACGAGGCGTGAGCGGCGGGGCGGACCACCGGCGCGACGAGGCCGCGCGCGAGGCACGGACGGCGGCCGACGAGGTCTACGCCGCGATCCTGGCGCGCGCGCCGGAGCACGACATCGACCCGACCCTGGAGCGCGTGCGCCAGGTGTGCGAGCTGCTGGGCGACCCGCAGCGCGCGTACAAGGTGGTCCACCTGACGGGGACCAACGGAAAGACCTCGACGAGCCGCATGGTCGAGCGCCTGGTCCGCGAGCACGGGTTGCGCACGGGCCGGTTCACGAGCCCGCACCTGACGCGCGTCACGGAGCGGATCGCGATCGACGGTGAGCCCATCAGCGACGAGCGGTTCGTCGAGGTGTGGCAGGACGTCGCGCCCTACGTCCACCTCGTCGACCAGCGCTCGGCCGAGCGCGGTGAGCCGCGGCTGTCGTTCTTCGAGGTGTTCACGGTCATGGCGTTCGCGGCGTTCGCGGACGCGCCTGTCGACGTGGCGATCGTCGAGGTCGGTATGGGCGGGCGGTGGGACTCCACCAACGTCGCCGACGGTGACGTCGCTGTCATCACGCCCATCGCGATGGACCACGAGCGCTACCTGGGCGACACCCTCGTCGAGATCGCCTCGGAGAAGTCCGGCATCGTCAAGGACGGCGCCACCCTGGTGCTCGCGTCGCAGCAGGAGGACGTCGAGGGCGTGGTGCTGGCCGCGGCGGCCGAGCGCGGCGCGCGCGTGATCCGGGAGGACGTCGAGATCGCCGTGGTCGAGCGGTCGGTGGCCGTCGGGGGCCAGCTGCTGACCCTGCGCGGCACGGGCGGCACGTACACGGACGTCTTCCTGCCGCTGCACGGCGAGTTCCAGGCGCACAACGCCCTCCTGGCGCTGTCCGCCACGGAGGCGCTGGTCGCGGGTGGGGGCGCGTTGCAGCCGGGCATCGTCGAGGCCGCCTTCGCCGACGTCGACTCGCCGGGCCGCCTCGAGATCGTGCGGACCAGCCCGACGGTGATCGTCGACGGGGCGCACAACCCCGCCGGCGTCGAGGCGATGGTCGGTTCGCTCGACGAGGCGTTCGCGTTCCAGCGCGTCGTCGGCGTGGTGGGCGTCATGGCCGACAAGGACCCCGAGGGCATCCTGTCGATCCTGGAGCCGGTGCTCGACGAGATCGTCGTGACGGCCGCCGGCAACGCGCGCGCGATGGCCCCTGACGAGCTCGGGGAGGTCGCGGTCGACGTGTTCGGCGAGGACCGCGTGCACGTCGTCGAGCGTCTCGACGAGGCCGTCGACCTCGCTGCCGGGCTCGCCGAGCGCGACGTCGAGCGTGGTGCTGCCGTGCTGGTCACGGGCTCGATCCTGCTCGTCGCCGAGGCCCGGATCTTGCTCGGTCGCGGCTGAGGGTCGCAGCTGCACGAACGTGCAACCCTGCCGCACATCTTCACCTTGACGGCCGTGGGCCGTCGGGCGAAGGTGGGCAGCGGGGGCTGTCCGAGTACCACCGGAACGCGTGACGGAGCCCGACGAGGTGCCCGTCGAAGGGATGTCGACGTGAAGAAGCTCATCAACGACCCACGTTCCGTCGTCGCCGAGACCCTCGAGGGTTTCGGGGCCGCGCACGCCGATGTGGTGGAGGTCCACAGCGAACCCGACTTCGTGACGCGCGCCGGCGGTGCCGTGCAGGGCAAGGTCGGGCTCGTGTCCGGGGGCGGCAGCGGTCACGAGCCGCTGCACGCGGGGTTCGTGGGCGTCGGGATGCTCGACGCGGCCGTGCCGGGGCCGGTCTTCACGTCCCCGACGCCGGACCAGGTGCTGCCCGCGATCCAGGCGGCCGACGGCGGCAAGGGCGTCGTCGTCATCGTGAAGAACTACACGGGCGACGTGCTGAACTTCGAGACCGCCGCGGAGCTGGCCGACGCCGAGGGCGTGGACGTGCGCACGGTGGTCACGAACGACGACGTCGCCGTCCAGGACTCGCTGTACACCGCCGGACGTCGCGGCGTGGCGGGCACGGTGTGCGTCGAGAAGATCGCGGGTGCGGCGGCGGAGCGGGGCGACGACCTGGACGCCGTCGCGGCCGTCGCGCAGCGGGTCAACGACAACGTGCGCTCGATGGGCGTCGCGCTCACCGCCTGCACCGTCCCGCACGCGGGCAAGCCCTCGTTCGACCTGCCCGAGGACGAGATCGAGATCGGCATCGGCATCCACGGCGAGCCCGGTCGTCGGCGCATCCCGCTGGCGAGCGCCGACGAGATCACCGAGATGCTCGTGACGCCCGTGGCGGACGACCTGGGCCTGGCCCAGGGCGACCAGGTGCTGCTGTTCGTCAACGGGATGGGGGGCACGCCGTCGTCCGAGCTCTACGTCGTCTATCGTCGGGCGCGCGCGCTGCTCGAGGAGCGGGGCGTGGAGGTGACCCGCTCGCTCGTGGGCAACTACGTCACGTCGTTGGAGATGCAGGGCGCGTCGGTGAGCGTCCTGCGCCTGGACGACGAGCTCACGCAGCTGTGGGACGCTCCCGTGCACACCACCGCGCTGCGGTGGTGACGTGCGGACGCAGGGCATGTGTCGATCGGCCGAGGGAGTGCGTGGATGAGCGTGGACGTGGCATGGGCCGTCGAGTGGGTGCGCCGCAGCGCGCAGACGATCTCGGAGCACCGCGAGGAGCTCGTCGAGCTCGACCGGCTGATCGGCGACGGTGACCACGGGGAGAACCTGGACCGCGGCTTCCGCGCGGTGGTGGCCAAGCTCGACGCGCTCGACGAGCCACCCGCGCAAATCGGCGACGTCCTCAAGCTCGTCGCCACGACCTTGATGTCGACCGTCGGCGGCGCCGCCGGGCCGCTGTACGGAACCGCGTACCTGCGGGCCGCCAGGGCGACGGCGACCGACGAGCTCGACAGCGCCGGCGTCGTCGCGCTCGTCGAGGCCGCCCTCGACGGGATCGTCGCCCGCGGCAAGGCGACCACGGGGGAGAAGACGATGGTCGACGCGTGGTCGCCCGCCGCCGAGGCGGCCGTGCACGCCGCGGATGCGGGCGGGTCCCCGGCCGACGTGCTCGCCGCCGCTGCCCAGGCTGCTGCCGAGGGGGCGCAGGCGACGATCCCGCTCGCGGCCACCAAGGGCCGCGCCAGCTACCTGGGGGAGCGCTCGATGGGCCACCTCGACCCCGGCGCCCGCTCCACCGAGCTGCTGCTCGCCGAGGCCGCCGCGGCGGCGGCGTGAGCGCGTCGGACGCGACGCGGGCGTTCGCCCGGGTCGCGCTCGTGCTCGTCTCGCACTCGCGTGACCTGGCCGCGGGTGCGGTCGAGCTCGCCGGCCAGATGGCGCCCGGTGTCCTGCTGATCCCGGTGGGCGGCACTCCCGACGGGCAGCTCGGTACCGATTTCGACGGCATCGAGCGCGCGTTCGCGCAGGCCACCGACGACGGTCGCGGCGCCGTGGTGCTCATGGACCTGGGCTCGGCGGTGCTCACGGCCGAGTCCGTGCTGGACCTGGCCGACGAGGACCTGGCCGCCCGTGTCCGGCTCGCGGACGCGCCGTTCGTCGAGGGGGCAGTCGCGGCCGCCGTCACCGCGCACGGCGGTGCCGACCTCGAGGCCGTGCTCGCCGCGGCGGAGGGGGCCGGACGGATGTACGACGGCGACCACCCCGCGCCGGCGGGTGACGCCTCCGCGCCGCCGACGAACGACGGGGTGGTCCGTGAGACCCGGACGCTGCTCAACCCGATGGGGCTGCACGCCAGGCCGGCGGCCGTGATCTCGCGGATGCTGGCGGCCTACGACGCGAAGGTCACCGTCAACGGAGTGAGCGCCGCGAGCGTGCTCGCGCTCATGAAGCTGGGGGCCACGCAGGGTACCGAGCTGCGGATCGAGGGCGAGGGCCCGCAGGCGGCCGAGGCGGTCCGCGTGTTCACGACGGAGGTCGAGCGAGGCTTCGGCGAGATCTGAGCCGGCGTGACGATCGACACGGTCATTGCAGTCCGTGCAAAGTTGCACTCGGTGTAGTCTTCTGCGGTGACTGACGACCTCGGCCTGCGCGAACGCAAGAAGCGGGCCCGCCGCGAGGCCCTCATCGACGCGACGCACCGGCTCGTCGAGCAGCACGGGCTCGACGCCGTGACGGTCGAGGCGATCTGCGCGGAGGCCGACGTCTCGACGCGCACGTTCTTCAACTACTTCGAGTCGAAGGACGACGCCGTGCTCGGCCATGTTCCCTGGCCCGTCGACTCCCCGGCCGGGGCGACCTTCGCCGCGGGCGGCCCGACCGGTCATCTGCTCACCGACCTCCAGCACCTCGTCGGCTCGTTCCTGGACGACCCGCCGGTCGGGCGCGAGCGGTTCAACCGGGCGTTCGAGATCGCGACCCGCGAACCGCGGCTGCTGGCCCGCCACCTCGCGTGGTTCGAGCAGCACAAGGGTCAGATCGTCGCGCTCGTCGAGCAGCGCCTCGGCGACCAGCCCGAGCGCAGCCCCGTGGTCGTCGCGTCCCTGGCGCTCTTCCTCACGCACGCCACGTTCGTGCACTGGGAGGAGTCCGGGGGTGCCGGCGACGGCGACGACCACCTCGCCTTCGTCGTGCACGAGCTCCGCGCTCTCGTCGCCGACTGACCCCTTGCACCCCCCAGCACAGCCCCCAGCAGAGCCCCCAGCACAGCCCCACAGATCGAGGACAGCATGACCACCGCAGCACCCGAGGCGGCGGCGAGCGACAAGCCGCTCGTCGTCCTGACCCCCCGCACCGTCTGGCTCATCTTCGGTGCGCTCATGGCGAGCATGTTCCTGTCCTCGCTCGACCAGTCGATCGTCGGCACCGCGATGCCCACGATCGTCGGCGAGCTGGACGGCGTCGCACACCAGGGCTGGGTGGTGACCGCGTACATCCTGGCCATCGCCATCGTCATGCCGCTGTACGGCAAGTTCGGCGACCTGTGGGGGCGGCGCTACCCGTTCCTCGTGGCGATCGGCCTGTTCACGGTCGCGTCGGCCGGCGCCGGCTTCGCGCAGTCGTTCGGCGAGCTCGTGTTCTGGCGCGGGGTCCAGGGCCTCGGCGGCGGCGGTCTGATGATCCTGTCGCAGGCGATCATCGCCGACATCGTGCCGGCCAAGGACCGCGGCAAGTACATGGGCCCGATGGGGGCGCTGTTCGGCATCGCCGCCGTGGTCGGCCCGCTGCTGGGCGGCCTGTTCACGCAGCACGCCGACTGGCGCTGGTGCTTCTGGATCAACATCCCGATCGGCATCGCGGCCTTCACCACGGCGTGGTTCACGCTCAGGCTGCCCAGCCACCGGTCGGGCAAGAAGATCGACGTCGCGGGCATCTTCTTCATGGTCGTCGGCACGTCCGGCCTGGTCCTGGCCACCTCGTGGGTCTCGTGGTCGGGCAACGCCGGCTACGACTGGAGCGACACGGGCCTGCTCGCGCTGGTGGTCGGCACGCTCGTCGCGATCGCCGCGTTCATCGTCGTCGAGCTGCGCGCCAGCGAGCCGCTGCTGCCGCTGCGCCTGTTCAAGAACCGCACCTTCACCATCGCGACCGTCATCGGCTTCATCCTCGGCATGGGCATGTTCGCCGCCCTCGCGTTCCTGCCCACGTTCCTGCAGATGTCCACCGGCGCCGGCGTCACCGAGTCCGGCTTCCTCATGCTGCCGATGATGGTCGGCGTCATGGCCACCGCCATCGGGTCCGGCATCGCGATCACCAAGACCGGCCGCTACAAGCTGTACCCGGTCGCGGGCCTGCTCATCACGGCCGCGGGCCTGGCCTGGCTCACGAACATCACCGGCGACATGTCGATGTGGCTGTTCGGCGCCATGATCTTCGTGCTCGGCGCCGGCATGGGCCTGGTCATGCAGACGATCGTCCTGGCCGTGCAGAACGCGGTGGACCCGCACGAGCTCGGTACCGCGACGTCCGCCAACAACTTCTTCCGCGAGATCGGGGCCGCCGTCGGCACCGCGATCTTCAGCACCATCTTCACCACGGCGCTGACCAGCAAGCTCGCGGAGGTCTTCGCGGGCGCACCCGGAGGGGCCGCCGACCCGAGCGCGAGCCTCACGCCCGAGTTCGTCCAGACTCTGCCCGAGCCGTACAAGACCGGGGTCATCGACGCGTTCGCCGACACCCTGGCGCCGTCCTTCTGGTACTTCGTGCCGCTCATCCTCGTCGGCTTCGTCCTGGCGCTGTTCCTGCGCGAGGTCAAGCTGTCCGGTGTCGCCGGCATGGTCGCGCGCGGCGAGGCCCTCGCGGCCGACGGCACGCACGTCCCCGACGAGGTCGAGGGCGACGTGCTCGTCGTCGACGAGCTCTCGCCGAGCGCGACGGGTGGTCCGACGAGTGCCGACGACGAGGTGCTGCCGCGCCCGCACACGTCGGGCGACGACCTCCCCACGGTTACCCTGGAGCGGTGACCTCCGACGCGCCGGTCGTGCGCCGCAAGCGGCCCGCGAAGCCGCAGTTCGCCCAGACGATGCTCATCCTCGAGGCGTTTTGCGTCTTCTTCGCGACCCTGGTGGCGTACGGCCTGAGCTCCGGCGAGGACCCGTGGATCGACGTGAGCACCGCGGCGGTGTGGTGGATCGGCGGCGGCCTCGCGGTCGCTCTGGTCGTCATCTCCGGGATGGTCACTCGCCCGGGTGGCTACGCGGCCGGATGGGTGGCCCAGGCGTGGGTGGCGGCCGCCGCGCTCGTGCTGCCGTCGGTGGCGCGAGGCATGGCGCTCGTCGTGGCGGCCGTGTTCATCGCGCTGTGGGCCGTGTCGCTGCGCCTCGGGGGTCGCATCGATCGCGAGCGGGCGGAATATGACGCTGCCCACCCCGGCGAGGTCGGTCCCTGATCGCCCGTTAGGGTTGCTGCCATGAGCGACGCACCCGCCCAGCAGCGCACCCTTGTCCTCGTCAAGCCCGACGGCGTCCGCCGCGGACTGTCCGGCGAGATCCTGCGCCGGATCGAGGCGAAGGGGTACACCCTCGTCGCCGTCGACCTGCGGCAGGCGTCCGACGAGCTCCTGGCCGAGCACTACGCCGAGCACGCCGGCAAGCCGTTCCTGGCGCCGCTGATCGAGTTCATGGGCTCGGGCCCCGTGCTGGCCGTCGTCGCCGAGGGGCACCGCGTCATCGAGGGCTTCCGCTCGCTCGCGGGCGCGACCGACCCGACCGTCGCTGCCCCCGGCACGATCCGTGGTGACCTGGGCCGTGACTGGGGGCTCAAGGTCATCCAGAACCTGGTCCACGGGTCGGACTCGGTCCAGTCCGCCGAGCGGGAGATCGCGCTCTGGTTCCCGGCCCTGTGACCGTCAGACCCTGACGGCGCGCCGTTCACCGATCGGCAGCAGCGACGCGACCAGCTCGAGCCCGCGGGCCGAGACCAGGTCGACGTGCGCACCGTCGAACGGCACCTCACGGACGGTGCCGTCGACCCACGGGTCCCACACCGCGTCCTGCACCGCACCCGGGCCGGACGAGCTCGTGGCGCGCACCAGCGTCAGGTCACCGCGGTGGACCCGTTCGGCGTGCTCGCGCAGGGCTCGGACGTGGCCGCCGACGACGGCGGGCAGGCGGTCCAGGACGCGTTCGGGCAGCTGAGCCATGGGGCTGTCGGCGGCGCGCAGCCGGTCCAGCACCTCGTGCGTCGTCAGTGCCCGTCCGCCCGGGCCGCCGTGCTCCGCGACCTCGCCGTCGAGCCCGCCCATGACCGCCAGGGCCCGGGCCGCGTCCACGTCGTCGGGTGCCGGCAGGGAGCGCCAGGCCGCGCTCGGGTAGGCGTCGAGCAGCGTGAGCGACGCGACGTCGAGCCGGTCGTCCGCCCGCACCGCGAGGTCGTGCGCGACGACGCCGCCCACGGACCAGCCCACCAGGTGCACCGGTCTGCCGTCGGCGACGTCGACCAGCGCGTCGGCGTACCGCTGCGCCAGCGCGCCGATCGATCGCGCCGGGTCACCACCCGAGTACGCCGGTGACTGCAGCCCGACCAGGGCGACGTCGGCGGGCAACGACCGCAGCATCGGCGCGTAGCACCAGGACAGGCCACCCGCGGGGTGCACGCACGCGACGACCTCGCGCCCGTCGCGGCGCACCGGGAGCAGCACGCCGGTCGCGTGCCGCTCGTCGGACGTCCCCCGGACGGCGAGAGCGAGGTCGGCCAGCGACGTCGCCGCGAAGACGTCGGCGATCGTCGGTCGTCGGGGTCCGACGTCGCGCAGCGCGGCCACCAGGCGCGCCGCCTTGAGCGAGTCGCCGCCGACGGCGAAGAACGCGTCGTCGGGGTGCAGGTCGTCGTGGCCCAGCACCCGGGCGAGCGCGGAGCGGACCGCGCCGACGTCCGGGCCGGGCAGCGCGGCCCAGGCGTCGTCGACGTGGCGGCCGCCGGTCCCCGTCCGGGCCGACGCCGCGGCCGCGGCCAGCGCCGTCGCGTCGAGCTTGCCGTGCCGCGTCGTCGGCAGCTCGTCGACCTCGACGACCCGCGGGACCATGGCGCCGGGCAGCGCGGCGCGCAGGTCACGTGCGAGCGCACCCAGCTCGCCACGCGTCCGCGCGACGACCGCGGCCACGAGCTCGAGGTCGCCGACAGCGTCGGTGACGGCGAGCACGGCCGCCGCGGCCACGTCGTCGTGCGCCACCACCCGGGCCTCGACCTCTCCGAGCTCGATGCGTTGACCGCGGATCTTGACCTGCCGGTCGCCGCGCCCCAGGTACTCCACGACCCCCCGGCCGTCGGGCCGCACGCGCCACGTCGCGGTGTCGCCGGTGCGGTACCAGCGCGTCGCCTCGGTCGTGCCCGCGATGCCGGCGGGTCGGGTCACGAACCGCTCCGCGGTGAGGTCCGGGCGTCCCAGGTAGCCGGTCGCGAGCTGCACGCCGGCCAGGTGGAGCTCGCCCACGGCGCCGGGCGGCAGGTCGCGCCCGGCAGCGTCGAGGACCGCGACGTGCGTGTTCCACACCGGTTCGCCGATCGGGACCGGGTCGGCGGTCGGTGCGTCCTGCCCGCAGTCCCACCACGTGACGTCCACCGACGCCTCGGTGGGGCCGTAGAGGTTGAGGACGCGCGTGCCGGGCAGCAGCGCGCGGACGTCGTCGACCGTCCGGGCACCCAGGGCCTCGCCCGAGCACACGATCGTGCGCAGGCGTGCGGCGAGGCCGGCGCGGTCGGCGGGGGACACGCGCAGGTGGTCGCGCAGCTCGCGGAGCATCGACGGGACGAAGTGGAGCGTGCTCACGTCGTGGCCGACGACGGCGGCGCAGATGGCGGCGGGGTCGCGGTGCGCACCCGGTGCGAGCAGGACCAGCGGCGCCCCGGTGAGCAGCGGCAGGAACAGCTCCCAGACCGACACGTCGAAGGTGGTCGGCGTCTTCTGCAGCACGGCGTCGCCGCCCGCGAGGCCGACGGCGTCCTGCATCCAGAGCAACCGGTTGACGATGCCCGCGTGCGGGACGACGACGCCCTTGGGTGCCCCCGTCGAGCCGGACGTGAAGATGACGTACGCGGGATCGGACGGCGTCGGGATGCGCCGATCGACCCGCGGCACCTCGTCGGGCGTCGCCGAGGTCACGACGACGCGATCTCCGGGCAGCGACCCGGCGAGCGTCGAACCCACGTCCGGCGTGGTCAGGACCAGCGCGGGGTCGGCCAGGGCCACGACCTCGGCGACCCGCGCCGGGGGTGCGTCGAGGTCGAGGGGCAGGTACGCGGCGCCGGCGTCGAGGACGGCGAGCAGCGCCACCATGAGCTCGGGGCCGCGCGGGGCTGCGACCGCGACGAGGTCGCCCGGTCCCACGCCTCGGCCGACGAGCACCGCGGCCAGTGCACGGCTGCGCGCGGCCAGCTCCGCGCGGCTCGTCGTGCCGCCGTCCCACACCAGCGCGGGCTCTTCGCCGGGCACGGTCGGCCGGTCGAGCGCGGCGGCGAGCAGAGCGGTCAGTGTGGTGTCCGGCACGGGGTGCTGCGTCGCGTTCCAGGCGGCCAGGCGCGCCCGTTCGTCGGGCGTCGCGACGGGAAGCCGCGCCAACGGCACCTCGAGCGGCGCCTCCTGCGCGGCGAGCACGTCCAGGCGGTGCAGGAGGCGCGCGACGTGCGCGTCGACCTCCGCCTGCGTGCACGTGGCCGCATTGGCGTCCAGGACGAGGTGCAGCGCACCCGTGACGTCGTCGATGCCGACCGTGAGCTCGACGTCCTCGACGGGGCCGGTCGCGAGCGGGACCACGCGGGCCCGCCGCTCACCGAACCGGACGGTCGTGCTGAAGGGCTTGAGGTTGATCCGAGCGGCCGTCGTCCACGGGGGCACGGCGCCGGCGCCCACGGCGCGTGCCACGTGCTCCGAGCGGGTCCGCTGGTGGGTGCGCGCGTCGCGCACGGCGCCGGCGACGTCCGCGGCGAGCGCGCCGACCGTCGCGGTCGCGTCCACCCGGACGCGCAGCGGGACGACGTTGACACAGGTGGCGACCCGCGCGAGCGCGGCCGGACCGCGGCCCGTCATCGGCAGCCCGAGCAGCACGTCCGCGGTCCCGGTCGCGGCGCCGACGTAGTCCGCGAACAGCGCCGCGACGACCACCGGCCACGACGTGCCGGCCGTCTCGAGCCGCTCGCGCAGGATCACGCTCGCGGCGGCGTCCACGTCGCCGCTCGCGGTGCGGCGCCCTGCCGCAGCCGCCGTTCGCGTGAGGCGTGCCGGTGACGGCGCGTCCGCGAGCACCGCGTCCCAGTGCGCGACGTCGGCGGCGAAGCGATCGCTCGCCCGGTGCGCCGCGTCGGCCTCGACCGCCGCCTCGAGGGCGGCGGTGGGTGCCTCGTCGGCCGTCGCAGCCGTCGTGGCGCCGGCGTACAGCCGCGCCGCGCGGTGCTCGATCAGGCCGAACGCGTACGCGTCCGCCAGGACGTGGTGGATGCGCAGGAACCACGCGTCGCGGCCGGGCACGCGCAGCACCACGCTGTCCACGAGCCGGGCATCGCGCAGCCCGTCGCCCGTGAGCACGCGCGGCACGCCGATCTGCGCGAGCATCCACTCCCGGGCGGCGCGCTCGCCGTCGGGGTGGTCGCGCAGGTCGAGCACGCGCGTGCGGGGCGAGGCGTGCCGGGGGCGGACGTGCTGCACCGGCACGCCGTCGACCACGTCGAGGCGCACGCGCAGCGCCGGCACCTCGGCGATCGACTCGTCGGCCGCGCGCACGAGCCGGTCGACGTCGACGGTGCCGTCCAGCTCGAGCACCTCGGCGCACTCGTACCCCGACCCGGTGGGGTCCAGCGCGGCGGCGAACCAGATGCCCAGCTGAGCGTCGGTGAGGGGGAGCGCGGTGCCCGGCGAAGGGCTCACCGTGCCGTCGCGACCAGGTCGACCCACGCCGCGAGCGTCGGCTGCTGCACCAGGTCCAGGAACCCGGCCTCGCTGCCGGCGGCACGCCACCGCTCGGCGAGCGACATGAGCCGCATCGAGTCGAGGCCCTCGTCGAACAGGTCGTCGTGGTCGTCGACGTCGTGACCCAGCAGGGTGGTCACATCGGTGCGCACCTGCGCGGCGGTCAGGGTCGTGGACGAGGTCATGCGGGCTCCAGCGGGTCGTGGGTCTTGTTCTCTGCGGCGTGGTACGGGTCAGGGTGCGGCGAAGATCTGGGCGGCGAGCGCCTGACGCAGCTCGCGCTTGGAGTTCTTGCCGATGCCGATGGTCGGCAGGGCGGCGACGACGACCACGCGGTCGGGCACCTTGTACGACGCGAGGCCGCGGCGACGGACGTGGGCCCGCAGCTCGCGCCCGATCGTCGCGTCGTCGACGTCGGCGGCGTCGACCGGGACGACGAACGCGCACGTCCGCTCGCCCAGGTACTCGTCCGGCTCGGCCACGAGCACGGCGTCGTGCACGCGGGGGTGCGCGAGCAGCGCGTTCTCGACCTCCTCGGCCGCCACCTTCTCGCCGCCGCGGTTGATCTGGTCCTTGGCCCGACCCTCGATGACGACGTTGCCGTCGGGCCGGCGGGAGGCGATGTCGCCCGTGCGGTAGAAGCCGTCACGCGTGAACGCCGTGCGGTTGTGCTCAGGTGCCCGGTAGTAGCCGCGGATCGTGTACGGGCCGCGCACGAGCAGATGACCGGCGACCCCGTCCGGCACGGGCGCGTCGTCGTCGTCGACCACCAGGAGCTCGTCGTCGGCGCACACGGGACGGCCCTGCGTGTGGACCACCACGGCGTCGTCGTCGTCCGCGCGCGTGCAGCAGATCAGGCCCTCGGCCATGCCGAACATCTGCTGCAGCGTCGTGCCCAGCTCGGGCCCGACGCGGCGCGCGACCTCGGCGCTGCACCGGGCGCCGCCCACCTGCAGCAGGCGCAGCGACCGCAGGCGCTCGCGGCCGGCGGCACCCAACCACGCGAGCAGCACCGGCGGGACCAGCGACGTGATCGTCACCTCGTGCGCCGCGACCAGGTCGAAGCACACGTCGGGGCTCGGCGACGGTGCGAGGACGACGGTCGCGCCCACCAGGTGCGCACCCAGGACGCCGGGCGAGACGAGCGGGAAGTTGTGCGTCGCGGGGAGGGCGGCGAGGTACACGTCGTCGGACGTCAGGTCGCAGGCCTGCGCGCACGCGCGCGCCGTGAGTAGGTAGTCGTCGTGCGTGCGGGGGATGAGCTTGGGGACGCCCGTGCTGCCGCCCGAGACCTGCAGCAGCGCGAGGCCACCGGGCTCGGTGTGCGCCGGCAGCGCGGGCGCTCCCGGAGCTGCGGCGAGCAGGTCCGGGAGCGACGTCCCGACGTCGCGGACCTCGCCGACGACCACGAGCGCGAGGCCCAGGGTCTCGGCGAAAGGTCGGTGGTCGTGACCGCCCGACCGGTCGGCGACGACGTACGCGCGTGCGCCCGTCTGCGCGACGAACGAGCCGATCTCCTGCTCACGGTGCGCCGGCAGAGCGACGACCGGGACGAGGCCGGCCAGCAGCGTGCCGTACAGCACCTGGACCAGCTCGGCCGTGTTGGGCAGCTGCACGATCACGCGGTCGCCGGGCTCCAGGCCGAGAGCGAGCAGGCCCCCTGCGGCGAGACGGGCCGCGTCCAGCATCTCGGCGAACGTCCAGCGGACGTCGCCGGCGACGAGGGCCGTGCGGTCGGGATGCGTCCGCGTCGCGTGCTCGAGGGCCGACCGGATCGTCTCGCCCCGCCAGAGGCCCGTGGACCGGTAGCGGGCCGCGTCGGTCGGCGGCCACGGGGTCAGGTCGAGCGCGTCGTCGGTGCGCACCGGTCCTCCTGTCGTTGCGGGCTCGTCTCATCATCTGACGATAGTTAGGTATGCATAAGTTAGGAGGGGCTAACGTACTACGCGATGAATCTCCCGGATTGCACCCTGACCACCAGGTGGACGCCCCGCACGGACCCCGTGCCCGTCGCGCCGACCGCCGGTCGCACCCTGCGCACCTACACCGACGTCGACCCCGCTGACCCGGTGATCGTCTGGTTCCCGTACGCGGGGGGCGCGGCCTCGCACGTCGCCGCCTGGCGCGACCGGCTGCCAGCCCGCGTCGGCCTCGCGGCCGTCCAGTACCCCGGACGCGCCGACCGTCTGCACGACCCGCGCCCGGCCCTGGCGGACCTGGCCGGTGAGGTCGCCGACGCGATCGAGGCGGCCGGCCTCGTCGAGCGCGCCGTGCTGTGGGGACACAGCCTCGGCGCGCTCGTCGCAGTGGAGACGGTGCGCGAGCTCGAACGTCGCGGCACCCCGCCGCGGGCCCTCGTCGTGACGGGACGCCGCGCGCCGGGCCGTCGCGCGGCCTTCGACGACCTCGCCGACCTGGACGACGACGCCCTGGTCGCGGCGCTCGTGGCCATGGACCCCGACTCGGGTGCCCCCGACCTGCGCGGCGAGGCCCGCGACTACTGGCTCGCCCTGGTGCGGGCCGACGCGCGCCTGGCGGCCCAGGTCCTCGACCGGCCGGGCACGGCGCGGCCCGAGCCGGTGACCGTCCCGATCGTTGCCGCGAGCGGCGCGCACGACCCGGCGGCATCGGTCGCGGACCTGCACGAGTGGGTCGCTCTCAGCAGCGGGACGGTCACGGTGGCGAGTCTCGACGGCGGTCACCTGAGCGCGGTCGCGAAGCCCGACGCCGTCGTCGCGCTGCTGACCGACGCCGCCCTCCTGCCAGCGCCTGCGGGCGACCTCCGACGAGACGGTGACCACCTGTGACGACTTCCTCGACCATCCCGTCCCGCCCGAGCGTCGCGCTCGTGAGCGGCGCCGCCCGCGGGATCGGGCTCGCCACGGCGCGCCGGCTCGCCGCCGACGGCCGCCCCGTCGTCTGCCTCGACGTCGACGCGCAGTCGCTGCGAGCGGTCGCGCACGACGCGGCGCACGACGGGCTCGTGCTCGTCCCGCGCGCGGTCGACGTGAGCGACGCCGACGCCGTCGAGGACGTCGTGGCCGACGTCGAGCGGGACCTCGGTGCCGTCGACCGGCTCGTGAACGCCGCGGGAGTCATCGGCGTGGGGCGCCTGCTCGACGCCCGGTCCGACGACGTGGCGCGACTGTTCTCGGTGAACGTGCTCGGTGTCCTCAACCTGACGCGCAGCGTGGGGCTGCGGATGGCCGAGCGCGGCGCGGGCGCCGTGGTGACCGTGAGCTCCAACGCGGCGTCGACGCCGCGCCTCGGCATCGGAGCGTACGGGGCGTCCAAGGCCGCGGCCACGATGCTGACCCGTTCGCTGGCGCTCGAGCTGGCGGCGCACGGCGTCCGGTGCAACGTGGTGTCGCCCGGCTCCACCGACACGGACATGCTGCGGGCCACGTTCGACGACGAGCAGCCCATCGACGAGGCGTTCGCGAGGGTGGTCCGCGGCTCGGCGGCCGACTACCGGCTGGGCATCCCGCTCGGACGCGTGGCCGACGCCGACGACGTCGCCCGGTCCGTCGAGTTCCTGCTCTCCGACGCCGCGCGGCACGTCACGATGCACGACCTGCGCGTCGACGGCGGCGCCACCCTGGGGGCCCACGCATGAGCCAGACCTTCGCCGACCACCTCACGTGCATGTCGCCCGCCGGGCGCGTCCCACCTGTCATCGTGTCCACCGTCGAGCGGACCGTCGCGATCGACCCCGCCCAGGCCGAGGTCCTCGTCGACCCGGGCGGCGCCGATGCGCTCGCGGCCGCGGTCGACGGCGCGCTCGCGCTGGCGGGCCCGGACGCCGTGGTCGCGGGCGCCGTCCCGTTCCGGCACGGCCGCGCCGCGCGGCCGGGCGCGTCGGGGACGGTCCGCGCACGGACGGCCGACGACGTCGCACGGCTGGTCGTCGGGCGCGACATCGGGCCGGCCGCGCACCGGCTCGTCCGCGACGGCGGGCTCGGCGCCGGTCTCGGCGCCGGTCTCGGCGCGTCGGGACGGGCGGACCCCGCACGCTGGAGCCGCGTCGCCGGCGAGTCCGCCGCCGAGCACGCGCGGCGCGTCGGTCGTCTGCTGCAGGCCATGCCCGCCGCGCGCGTCGACAAGGCGGTGCTCGCGCGGCGCGTCACCCTGGCCGCCCGCGCGGGCATCGACGTCGCCGCCGTCCTCGACCGGCTCGCGCGGCGAGACCCCACGGCGACCGTGTTCGCCGTGCCGCTGGCCGACGGCGGCGCGTTCGTCGGCGCGAGCCCGGAGCTCCTCGTCGAGCGCCGCGGCGCTCTCGTCACGACGCACCCGCTGGCGGGCTCCGCGCCGCGGCACCCCGACCCACGGGTCGACCGGGAGCGCGGCCGGCGGCTGCTCGTGTCGCGCAAGGACCTGCGCGAGCACGCGTACGTCGTCGACGACATCGTCGAGCGGCTCCTGCCGTGGTGCACGCAGGTCGAGGTGGACGGACCGGACCTGCGCCGGACCGAGCGCATGTGGCACCTCGGGTCCACGATCCGCGGCACGTTGCGTGACCTCTCGACGGGTGCCGCGCGCCTCGCGCTGCACCTGCACCCGACCCCCGCGGTCGCGGGGACGCCGACGCAGGCTGCGGTGCAGCTGCTCGCGGAGGTCGAGGACGGCGAGCGCGGCTACTACGGCGGTGCCGTCGGGTGGCAGGACGCCGACGGCGACGGCAGCTGGGCCGTGGCGATCCGGTGCGCCCGCATCGACGCGGACCTGCGCCGCGTGCAGCTCTACGCCGGCGGCGGCATCGTCGCCGGCTCGGACCCCGCCGCCGAGGCGGCCGAGACGGAGGCCAAGATGAAGACGATGCTCGACGCGCTGGAGGTCGACTGACATGTCGCTGCCCCGCATCACCCCCTACCCGATGCCCGGGTCGATCCCAGACAGCCGTGCGCCCTGGTCGTTCGACCCCACGCGCGCCGCGCTGCTGGTCCACGACATGCAGCGGTACTTCCTGGGCGCGTTCGACACGGACGCCGAGCCCGTCGTCTCGCTGCTCGCCAACCTCGAGGCGCTGCTCGACGCCGCCCGGGAGGCCGGGGTGCTCGTCGTCTACACCGCGCAGCCGGGCGACCAGGCGCCGGGACCGCGCGGGCTGCTCGCCGACATCTGGGGGCCAGGCCTGCGCGACGTGCCCGAGCAGACGGCCATCGTCGATCGCGTGGCACCCCGCGACGGCGACGTCCGCCTCACGAAGTGGCGCTACAGCGCGTTCCAGCGCACCGACCTGCGCGAGATCCTGCGCGAGCGGGGTCGCGACCAGCTCGTGGTCACCGGGGTGTACGCGCACCTCGGTTGCCTGCTCACGGCCGCCGACGCGTTCATGCAGGACGTCGAGACGTTCTTCGTCGCCGACGCGGTGGCCGACTTCTCCCAGGCCGAGCACCTGGCGGCGCTCGACTACGCGGCTGGGCGGTGCGCGCGCGTGGTGGCTGCCCGCGAGGTGGTGGAGTCGATGCGGCGGGCGCCGGTGGCCGTCACCGCGTGAGGTTACGGTCGTGCGATGAGCAACGCGGTGGTGGACCTGCGCCCGGTGACGGAGCACGACCTGGACCTGTGGGAGACGGCGCGCGGTTCGCGTGACGGGACCGGGGCGTTCCAGTGGTTCGGCCACACCCCGGTGCACGCGATCCGTCGCCGGCTCGCGGAGGACGGTCTCCTGACGGCCGACGGAGGGATGCTGGCGGTCTGGCACGACGACGAGCCCGTGGGGCGCGTCGAGTGGTGGGCGTCGTCGTGGGGACGTCCGGCGACGTCGTCGTGCTGGACGATCGCCATCGGGCTCCTCGACGGGCACCGCGGTCGCGGCATCGGCACGGCCGCGCAGACCGCGCTCGTCGAGTACCTGTTCGACCACACGCGGGCCGAGCGCATCCAGGCCTCGACCGACGCGCTCAACGTCGCCGAGCGGCGCGCGCTCGAGCGCAGCGGGTTCGAGCTCGAGGGCATCGTCCGCCGCGGCCAGTGGCGCGAGGGTGCGTGGCACGACCAGGCGCTGTACTCCGTGCTGCGTCCGTAGGCGTCCGGGTGAACCTCCGTCGTCCGGGGCTGTCGGGCGCCTAGGCTGCCACCGTGCACCTCAAGACGCTCACGCTGCGCGGGTTCAAGTCGTTCGCGTCCGCGACGACGCTGAACTTCGAGCCCGGTGTCACGTGCGTCGTCGGCCCGAACGGCTCGGGCAAGTCGAACGTCGTCGACGCGCTCGCGTGGGTCATGGGGGAGCAGGGCGCCAAGTCGCTGCGCGGCGGGAAGATGGAGGACGTCATCTTCGCCGGCACGTCCGGCCGACCGCCCCTGGGGCGTGCCGAGGTCGCGCTGACCATCGACAACGCCGACGGTGCGCTGCCGATCGAGTACTCCGAGGTCACCATCTCGCGGACGCTGTTCCGCAACGGCGGCTCCGAGTACGCGATCAACGGTCAGGGGTGCCGGCTCCTCGACATCCAGGACCTGCTGTCCGACTCCGGCCTGGGCCGGGAGATGCACGTCATCGTCGGGCAGGGCCAGCTCGACGCGGTCCTGCGCGCGACGCCCGAGGAGCGCCGCGGGTTCATCGAGGAGGCCGCCGGCGTCCTCAAGCACCGCAAGCGCAAGGAGAAGGCGCTGCGCAAGCTCGACGCGATGCAGGCCAACCTCACGCGGCTCGGCGACCTCACCTCGGAGATCCGGCGCCAGCTCGGTCCGCTGGGCCGGCAGGCCGAGGTGGCGCGCAAGGCGGCGGTCGTGCAGACGGATCTCCGCGACGCGCGGGCGCGCCTCCTGGCCGACGACCTGGCCCAGCTGACCGCCGCGCTCGACCAGGAGATCGCCGACGAGACGGCGCTCAACGAGCAGCGGGCGCTGGTCGAGGTGGCGCTCACGCAGGCGCGTGCGCGGCTGGTCACGCTCGAGCGCGAGGCGGCCGAGGCGGCACCTGCGCTGAGCGAGGCGAGCGAGGTCTGGTACCGGCTCTCGTCATTGCGCGAGCGGCTGCGGGGCACGTCGTCGCTGGCGGCCGACCGCGTGCGCCTGCTGGGTGTCGCGGCGCCCGAGCGTTCCGGCGGCCCGGACCCCGACGACCTCGCGGCCCAGGCCGAGCGGGTGCGCGTCGCGGAGGCCGAGCTCGCCGCCGAGGTGGAGGTCGCGCGTGCGGGCCTCGACGGCGCGGTGGGCGCCCGGCAGGAGGCAGAGGGTGCCGCGGCGGCGGCCGAGAAGGAGCTGGCGCTCTCGCTGCGCGGCGCAGCCGACCGACGCGAGGGCGTGGCGCGGCTCGCGGGACAGGTCGCGGCTCGCCGCAGCCGGGTGGAGGCGACGCAGGCCGAGCTGGGCCGCCTGCGCGAGAGCCTGACCGCGGCGCAGGCGCGCGGCACCGAGGCGACCGCGCAGTTCGCGGCGCTCGAGTCGCAGGTGGCCGGCGTCGAGGAGGGCGAGGAGGGCCTGGACGCGGAGCACGAGGCCGCGATCGAGGCGCTGGAGACCGCGAACGCGCGCGTCGCCGAGCTGCACGAGGCGCTGAACGCGGCCGACCGCGAGCGGGCCGCGCTCGAGTCGCGCGCCGAGACCCTCGAGCTGAGCCTGACCCGCAAGGACGGTGCCGGTGCGCTGCTGTCCGCCGACGGGCTCGGTGGCACGATCGGCTCGGTCGCCGCACTGCTGGCCGTCGACGCGCGCGACGAGGAGGCGATCGTCGCCGCGCTCGGCACGTTGGCCGACGCCGTCGCCGTCGAGTCCGTGGAGGCGGCCGTCGACGCGATCCGGCACCTGCGCACCGAGGACGCCGGACGTGCGTCGTTGCTGGTGGGAGGCGTGAGCACCTCGTCGACGGCACGCGAGCCCGTCGACGGCGCCGACTGGGCCGTCGATCTCGTGCAGGCCCCTGAGCAGGTCCGCGGGGCGGTCGCGCTCGCGCTGACTGGCGTCGTCGTCGTCGACGACCTGGCGCAGGCCCGCGCGACGCTGGCGCGGCACCCCGACCTCGTCGTCGCGACCCGGACGGGGGACGTGCTGTCCCGTCACCGCGCGTCCGGCGGGTCCGCGACCGCGCCCAGCGCGCTGCACCTGCAGTCCGCGCTCGACCAGGCGCGCAGCGGCGCGGAGCAGGCCGCGGCGACGGCGGAACGGCTGCGCTTCGAGCTCGTCGGAGCGAGCGCCGCGCAGGAGGCGGCCGACGCCGCCCACGAGGCGACCCTCGAACGGCTCAACGAGTCCGACGCCGCGCTCGCGGCCGTCGCCGAGCAGCTGGGCGCGCTGGGCTCTGCCGCGCGCTCGGCCCGGGCGGAGGCCGAGCGCGTCGAGGCGTCGCTCGAGAACGCGTCGACCACGCTCGAGCAGGACACCGCGCAGCTCGCCGAGCTGACGCAGCGACTGGCCGCAGCCGAGGTCGAGCCGGCCGAGAGCGAGGCTGCGATCGCGGAGGGGACGCAGCGCCGCGACCAGCTGGCCGAGCAGGCGACCGCCGCGCGCGCCCGCGAGACCGAGGCGCGCCTGACGCTGCGCACGGTCGAGGAGCGGGCCCGGGCCCTGTCAGGGCGCGCCGAGTCGCTCGAGAGGGCGGCCCAGGCCGAGCGCGCGGCGCGGGAGAAGGCCGCCGAGCGCGAGGCGGCGCGGGCACGGCAGGTCGTCGTCGCGCAGGCCGTACGGTCGGGGGCCGAGCAGGCGCTCGCGCAGCTGGACCGGTCGCTGCGGCGTGCGTCCGACGAGCGCGACGCCGCCGAGGCGGCACGCACGGAGCGAGACCGCGAGGTGGCGTCCACGCGCGCCGACGTCGAGCAGCGGGCCGCCGAGCTCGCACGGCTCACCGACGCCGCGCACCGCGACGAGGTGGCGCGCACCCAGCAGCGCCTGCGGATCGAGGCGCTGGAGGCCAGGTCCGTGGAGGAGCTCGGCCTGGACCCCGCTGTGCTGGTCGACGAGTTCGGGCCCCACCGGGACGTGCCGGTCGTCGTCGTGCCGGGCACCGACCCGGACCCCGACGCACCGACGGCCGTGCCCTACGTGCGCGAGCAGCAGGAGAAGCGCCTGCGCGCCGCCGAACGCGCGTTGTCGCTGCTGGGACGCGTGAACCCGCTCGCGCTCGAGGAGTTCGCGGCGCTCGAGGAACGGCACAAGTTCCTCACCGACCAGCTCGCCGACCTCAAGAAGTCGCGCCAGGACCTGCTGGTGATCGTCAAGGAGATCGACGAGCGCGTCGAGCAGGTGTTCGCCGAGGCGTACCGCGACACGGCGGCCGCGTTCGACGTCGTGTTCCCGCGGTTGTTCCCCGGAGGCGAGGGGCGGCTGGTCCTCACGGACCCCGAGGACATGCTCACCACGGGCATCGAGGTCGAGGCGCGGCCCGCCGGCAAGAAGGTCAAGCGCCTGTCGCTGCTGTCGGGCGGCGAGCGGTCGTTGACGGCCGTCGCGCTGCTCGTCGCGATCTTCAAGGCCCGGCCGTCGCCGTTCTACGTGATGGACGAGGTCGAGGCGGCGCTCGACGACGCCAACCTCGGCCGGCTCCTGGAGATCTTCCGTGAGCTGCAGGAGGACTCCCAGCTCATCGTCGTCACGCACCAGAAGCGGACCATGGAGATCGCCGACGCCCTGTACGGCGTGACCATGCGCGGCGACGGCGTCACGACCGTCATCAGCCAGCGCATGCGCGAGGACGTCGCCGTCTGAACTGCGTCTTTCCAGGCTGTGGAGATTGTGTGGTGCCTTCGGGCACGACCTGCGCCCCGCGCGCGTCGTCGTCCGACGGCGACGCACACTGGTCGGGTGCTCGTGACTCTCGGACTCCTCGCCACCCTGGTCCTCGCCGGGGCCGTGCTGCTGGTCGCCAACGCGATGAGCGGCACGACGACCGACGGCGAGAGCCCGTGGCGGGCGTTCCGGGCCGGCTGGGCGGCCCGGCGTGAGCCGTCGCCCGCCGTGGACGATGCGCCCGTCGACCTCAAGCTCGTCGAGTTCCTGCAGGTCACGTCCGACGAGGGCGAGGGCTACCTGCACGTCGACGAGCTGAGCGAGGGCCTGCAGCGCGCACGTGAGCGTGCCGCCCGCGCGCTGCCGTCGCTGCACCGCTCCTGACTGCGTCCGCGCTCTGCGTCGAGCGGCGACGGAACCGTCCGGCCTGACAGACTGTCCCGGTGAACCAGGACACGTGGACCTATCTGCTCGCCGCCGGCATCCCGGCCGCCCTGCTGGTCGCGGTGAGCACCGTGCTGGTGCGTCGCCGGGGAGACAAGGCGGAGGCTGACAAGGGGGAGGCCGACGAGGCGGCGCTGACGACTGTCGCGGAGCCGGCGACCGCCGAGGTCGCCGCCGAGCAGGGGTCGGCGCAGGCGCCAGGTTCGGCGACGGCTGTCGACGAGCTGCCTCCGCTGCCGACGGACGAGGACCTCGAGGTCCCTGCGACGCCGGGCGACCTGGACATCCAGCTCGAGAAGCCCGCACCCGTCGAGGGCCGCTTCGCCCGGCTGCGCGGCCGCCTGGCGCGGTCCGGCTCGCCCCTCGGCACGCGCCTGCTGGCCGTCCTGTCCCGCGACCACCTCACCGAGGACGACTGGGACGAGCTCGAGGAGACGCTCCTGCTCGCCGACGTCGGCGCCGGTCCGACGGGCGACCTCATCGACGCCCTGCGCACGCGCGTCCGCGTGGAGGGGCTCAAGGACCCCGCTGCCGTACGGGCCGCGCTGCGCGAGCAGCTCATCGCGCTCGTCGACCCGAGCCTGGACCGCTCGCTGAACCTGGCGCCGGGCGCGGCTCCGGACGGCACTGCGACGCCGGCTGTCCTGCTCGTCGTCGGCGTGAACGGCACGGGCAAGACCACCACCGTCGGCAAGCTGGCGCGCGTGCTCGTCGCCGAGGACAGGTCCGTGGTGCTGGGCGCCGCCGACACGTTCCGCGCCGCGGCCGCCGACCAGCTCGAGACCTGGGGCTCGCGCGTCGGCGTCCCGACCGTGCGCTCCGACCGCGACGGCGCCGACCCGGCCGCCGTGGCGTTCGACGCGGTGCGCACCGGCAAGGCGTCCGGCGTGGACGTGGTCCTCGTCGACACCGCCGGCCGCCTGCAGAACAAGGCCGGCCTCATGGACGAGCTCGGCAAGATCACGCGCGTCATCACGCGCGAGGCGCCCCTGTCCGAGGTGCTCCTGGTCCTCGACGCGACCACCGGGCAGAACGGCCTCAACCAGGCGCGGGTCTTCGGCGAGGTCGCGGGGGTCACCGGCATCGCGCTCACCAAGCTGGACGGCACCGCCAAGGGCGGCATCGTCGTGGCCGTCCAGCGCGAGCTGGGTGTCCCGGTCAAGCTCGTCGGCCTGGGCGAGGGTCCGGACGACCTCGCGCCGTTCGACGCGGAGGACTTCGTCGACGGGCTGCTGGAGGGCTGAGCCGGAGCGCAGCGGAAGGTGAGGGCCGAGCGCAGCGAGGGACTCGCCTGGAGCGGAGCGGAGGCTCAGCCCGACCGACAACACAGCGGGCACCGCAACCCGAATGCCCGACCCAACCGCAGCGAGGCACGCGCCTGGAGCGGAGCGGAGGCTCAGCCCGACCGACAACACAGCGGGCACCGCAACCCGAATGCCCGACCCAACCGCTGCGAGGCACGCGCCTGGAGCGGAGGCTCAGCCCCGCGCTCTCTGGCGCACATCCATACCAAGAACCCTTTCGTAGACGATAGGGTTGTCGGTATGGAGATTTCCGTGGAAGAAGCAGCGGACGTCCTCGGTGTCTCGAGCGTTCGCGTGCGGCAGCTCATTGGGGCCGACCGGCTGCGTGCGCGCAAGGTCGCCGGGCGCTGGCTGGTCGATGGTGCATCGTTGCCGAGCGCGCCCAGGCGTGGTCGCCCCATGAGTGCGGCTGGAGTGCGTCGACTAGTCGAGGACCATCCCGATGACATGAGTCCGAAGGAGGCTCATCTGTGGCGTCAGCGCCGTAAGCAGCTCGTCGAGGATCATGACCCGGCGCGCTTGCTGGCGGGCTGGTTGGCGGCGCGTGGAGTCAGGAAGGTCTACCGGGCGCGTGAACCGCTCGCCGTCCTGGAAGACCCTGCTGTCATCCGCTCGGGTCTGAGCGATTCCCGCGCAGGCATGTCGGCGGCGGACGTCGTCGAGGGCTATGTGAGCCGCGCGCAGCTGTCGGCAGTGGTGCGCCGGCACCTGCTACGTGCCGCCGGCGCGCCGGCGAACGTCGTCCTGCATGTCGTCGAGGAGCTACCCCCCGACCCCGTGCCGCCCTTGCTGCTCGCAGCCGACCTCGCCGATCACGATGGTCCCCGCGAGCTGGCTCGTGCCGAGGTCATCATTCACGAGGCGCTGGCCCCGTGACGGTCGTCCTGCCTCCGATGGCCGACGCACAGGCGGAGGGCTGGTCGGCGATCCTCGATCTGCACGAGACGTGCCCGACGGGCTGGACCCTTGTCGGGGGTCAGATGGTCCACCTTCACTGTGCGGAACGCCGAGCTCCTGTGATGCGTCCGACCGACGACCTCGATCTGGTCCTCGATGTGCGCGCGGAGCCTGCGGCGCTGCTCTCCGTCACGACGGCGCTGGTCGAACGAGGATTTTCGTCGCAGGGTGAGACGTGGAACGGCCACCATCACCGCTGGGTTCGCGGACAGGCGAGCATCGACGTGCTCATCCCTCGCTGGCTGGGCGAGCGGGCCGCCGGACGCAAAGGCGCGTCGGGCGGTACCACGCTCGAAACTCCCGGTGCGCAGCAGGCGCTCGACCGCACCGAGGAAGTGGCGGTCGATCTCGCTGATCGCACGGGGTCGGTGCGCCGTCCGAACCTGCTCGGTGCGCTCGTGGCGAAGGCCGCGGCTCACACCATCACGCTCGACCGTGCTCGCCAGCGACACCGCATCGACTTCGTCGTGCTCACGACGTTGATCGGACCGACCGACATGATCGAGACGGCGAGCAAGCGTGACAGGCATTACCTCATGGCGATGATCGGCGCTGTCGAGGCCGACAGACGCACGCTGCTCGGTGTGGAGGGCGCTCGTGACGGCGTCGATGTGCTGCGCATGCTCTTGGATGGCTAGCTGCGTGCGCCACGCGCTGCTCGCCGCGATCTGGACGATCGATCACCTCGAAACGGAACTGTTACGCACAACCGCGCCTTGTCACCTCGACGAAACACGTGGCGCGAGCAGAGGAAATCCGGATCCTCGACTGTGAGTCCCGACCAGCCACCCCGGGCTGGCGAGGGGAGAGGCACTCTCGATGGACTTCACACTGGACACTGGGAACACGGCGTGGATGCTCACGTCCGCTGCGCTGGTGCTGCTCATGACGCCGGCCCTGGCGTTCTTCTACGGCGGCATGGTGCGTGGCAAGAGCGTCCTGAACATGATGATGATGAGCTTCGGCGCCCTTGGGCTGGTCGGCATCATCTACGTGCTCTGGGGCTACTCGATGTCGTTCGGCTCGGACGTCGGTGGGTTCTTCGGGAACCCGTTCGACGTCTTCGGCCTGCAGGACCTGACGGACACGGACGCGTCGAACCTGCTGTCGGGCAGCGGCGTGCCGTCGCTCGTCTGGGTGGGCTTCCAGCTCACGTTCGCCGTCATCACGGTCGCGCTCATCTCGGGTGCCATCGCTGACCGGACCAAGTTCTCCACCTGGCTCGTCTTCTCGGGCATCTGGGTCACGCTCTCGTACTTCCCGCTCGCCCACATGGTCTGGGGCGGCGGCTTCCTGAGCGGCTCCGAGGACGGCCTCGCGGCCAAGATCTTCGGCACGACCGACGGCGCCGCGACGGTCGCGCCGATCGACTTCGCCGGTGGCACGGTCGTCCACATCAACGCCGGTATCGCCGCTCTCGTGCTCGTCACGATCATCGGCAAGCGCAAGGGCTTCGGCCGCGAGCCGATGCGCCCGCACAACCTCCCGTTCGTGATGCTCGGTGCCGCCCTCCTGTGGTTCGGCTGGTTCGGCTTCAACGCGGGCTCCGCCGGTGCCGCCAACGAGACGGCGGGTCTGGCCTGGATGAACACGACCGTCGCGACCTGCGCCGCGATGCTCGGCTGGCTGCTCACGGAGAAGATCCGCGACAGCCACGCGACGTCTCTGGGCGCTGCGTCCGGTGTCGTGGCGGGCCTCGTGGCGATCACCCCGGCGGCCGGTGCCCTGAGCCCGGTCGGCTCGATCTTCCTCGGTGCGATCGCCGGCGTCGTCTGCGCCCTCGCGGTGGGCCTCAAGTACAAGTTCGGCTACGACGACTCGCTCGACGTGGTCGGCGTCCACCTGGTCGGCGGTGTGGTCGGCACGGTCCTGATCGGCTTCTTCTCGACGGGCACGGGCGTCTTCTACGGCGGAGGATGGCGGCAGCTGGTCATCCAGATCGTCATCGCCCTCTGCGCGATCATCCTCTCCGGTGTCGTCACGTTGGTGGTCGGTCTGGCGCTCAAGGCCACGATGGGCTGGAGGGTGACCGAGGAGGTCGAGGTCGGCGGAGTCGACCTGGCAGTGCACGGTGAGACCGCGTACGAGACGCTGGGCGTCGGCGCCCGCGTCGTGACGGAGGTGAAGTGATGACGAAGCTCGTGACGGCGATCATCCAGCCGCACCGGTTGGACGACGTGAAGTCGGCCCTCGAGGCGGCGGGTGTCCGCGGCCTGACGGTCTCGGAGGCCAGCGGCTACGGCCGGCAGAAGGGCCACACCGAGGTGTACCGCGGTGCCGAGTACACGGTCGACCTGGTGCCGAAGGTCAAGATCGACGTGCTGGTCGGTGACGAGGACGCGGCCAGCGTGACGGACGTGCTGGTCAAGGCCGCGCAGACCGGCAAGATCGGTGACGGCAAGGTCTGGGTCACCCCGGTGGACGACGTGGTTCGCGTCCGCACCGGTGAGCACGGCGACGACGCGCTCTGATCGGATGACGGACGAACGGTCGCCCGTGGGGGGCGCGGCCGGGGAAGCCTCGACGCAGGTCCCGCACCCCGCTCGTGGGGTGCGGGACCTGCGTGTCGAGAGGCTCGACCTGGCCGCCGGGCTCACCGGCACGCAGAGCGACGGGGTGGCGCGGCGCGCCGCCGTCGTCGAGCTCGTCCACCGCAGGCTCGCCGAGCTGTGGGAGGACGCGACGCAGGGGCAGGACACCACCGGGGTGGCGCTCGGTGCGGTCGGCAGCATCGGCCGCGGTGACGCGAGCCCGGTGAGCGACCTGGACCTGCTGCTGGTGCACGAGGGTCGGGGGCACAGCGCCGACGAGCTCTCGGCGCTGGCGCAGCGCCTGTGGTACCCGATCTGGGACGCGGGCCTGGACCTGGACCACTCGGTGCGCTCGCTCGCGCAGTGCCGGCAGATCGCGTCCAAGGACCTGCCCGCGGCGGTGGGTCTGCTGGACCTGCAGCCGATCGCCGGCGACGCCGTCGTGATCTCGCGGGCCAAGTCCGCGCTCCTGGAGGACTGGCGGGCGGCGGCCCGACGACGGCTGCCGGAGCTGCTCGCCTCGACGCGCGAGCGGGCCGAGCGGCACGGGGAGCTCGCCTACCTCATCGAGCCCGAGCTCAAGGAGGCCCGGGGCGGCATCCGGGACGCCGTCGTGCTCTCGGCGCTGAGCGCGTCGTGGCTGACGGACCGGCCGCACGGCGCCGTCGACCGCGCCTACGCCCACCTGCTCGACGTGCGTGACACGACCCAGGTCGTGACGCGCCGGCACACCAACCGGCTGTTGCTCGCGGACCAGGACGAGGTCGCGGCGCTCGTCGGCTTCGACGACCGCGACGACCTGCTCGCCAGCATCGCCGAGGCGGGCCGCGTCATCTCCTACGCGCTCGACACCACCGCCCGCAACGCCCGCCAGGCCCTGCAGCGGCCGGCGCGCGGACCGGTCTTCGTCCGTGGCCGGCGCACCCCGCCCCGCTTGCGGGCCATCGCCGAGGGGCTCGTCGAGCACGACGGCGAGATCGTGCTGGCCGTCGACGCCCGGCCCGCCGAGGACCCGCTGCTCGCGCTGCGCGCCGCGGCGACGGCCGCGCGCACGGGCCTGGTGCTCTCGCCGGTCTCCGTCGCGAACCTGACCGCGACGCCACCGCTCCCCACGCCGTGGCCCAAGGCCGCGCGCACCTACCTGCTGCAGCTGCTCGGATCCGGGCACGCGCAGACGCCCATCTGGGAGGCGCTCGATCTCGCGGGGGTCGTCACCACCTGGATCCCCGAGTGGGCGGGCGTCCGCAACCGGCCGCAGCGCTCACCCGTGCACCGGCACACCGTCGACCGGCACCTCGTCGAGACGGTCGCCAACGCCGCGGGGGAGCGGCGCGACCTGGCACAGGGCGACCTGCTGCTCATCACCGCGCTCCTGCACGACATCGGCAAGCGTGCGGGCGCCGGGGACCACAGCATCGAGGGGGCCCGCCTCGTCGGGCCCATCGTCGAGCGCATGGGCTTCGGCGAGCAGATGGCGGCGGACGCGTCGCGCCTGGTGCGCGAGCACCTGACGCTCGTCGGCCTGGCGACGTCGTCGGACCCCGACGACCCGGCGACGATCGATCGCCTGCTCGAGGCCGTCGACCACCGCGCCGACCTGCTGGCCGTGCTGCGCGTGCTGACCGAGGCCGACGCGGTCGCCGCCGGGCCCGCGGCGTGGAGCACGTGGCGCGCGACGTTGTGCGACGACCTGGTGGCCCGGGCCGCGGCTGCGCTGGCGGGTCGCTGACGGGCTGACAGGTACGCTGGACCGTCCCTGATCCATCGAGCCGTGAGGACCGTCAGGTGTTCGCCACCCTGTCCGACCGACTGACGTCGACGTTCAAGAACCTGCGCACCAAGGGCAAGCTGTCCGAGGCGGACATCGACGCCACCGTGCGCGAGATCCGCCGCGCCCTGCTGGACGCGGACGTCGCCGTCCCCGTGGTCCGCTCCTTCACCGGCGCCGTGCGCGAGCGCGCGCTGTCGGCCGAGGTCTCGGGTGCGCTCAACCCGGCCCAGCAGGTCGTCAAGATCGTCAACGAGGAGCTCGTCTCCATCCTCGGCGGTCAGACACGCACGCTGAACATGGCGAAGAACCCGCCGACGGTCATCCTGCTGGCGGGTCTGCAGGGTGCCGGCAAGACGACGCTCGCGGGCAAGCTCGCGCTGCACCTCAAGGGCCAGGGCCACACGCCGCTGCTGGTCGCGGCGGACCTGCAGCGGCCCAACGCCGTCACGCAGCTCCAGGTGGTCGGCGAGCGTGCGGGCGTGCCCGTGTTCGCGCCGCACCCGGGCAACCAGGGGCACGACGACGTCCTTCCTGCCGGTGCCGACCCGGTGGGCGTCGCGCGCGCGGGCCTCGAGACCGCCCAGCAGCGCCAGCACGACGTGCTCATCGTCGACACCGCCGGCCGCCTGGGTGTCGACGCCGAGCTCATGCGCCAGGCCGCGGACATCCGCGACGCGGTGAACCCCGACGAGATCCTGTTTGTCATCGACGCCATGATCGGCCAGGACGCCGTGCTCACCGCGCAGGCGTTCGCCGACGGTGTCGGCTTCACGGGTGTGGTGCTGTCCAAGCTCGACGGCGACGCGCGCGGTGGTGCTGCGCTGTCGGTCGCGTCGGTCACGGGCCAGCCGATCCTCTACGCGAGCACGGGCGAGAAGCTCACCGACTTCGAGGTCTTCCACCCCGACCGCATGGCGTCGCGCATCCTCGACATGGGTGACGTGCTCACCCTCATCGAGCAGGCGGAGAAGAACTTCGACGCCGAGCAGACCGAGCGCATGGCGGGCAAGCTCGCCAAGGGCGAGGACTTCACGCTGTCCGACTTCCTCGAGCAGATGCAGCAGCTCAAGAAGATGGGCTCGATGAAGAAGATGTTCGGGATGCTCCCGGGCATGGGCCAGATGCGCGAGGCGCTGGACAACTTCGACGAGCGCGAGGTCGACCGCATCGAGGCGATCATCCGCTCCATGACCCCGGCCGAGCGCGAGGCGCCGAAGATCATCAACGGCTCGCGTCGCTCGCGCATCGCCGCCGGGTCCGGCACCACGACCACGGACGTCAACCAGCTCCTGCAGCGCTTCGACGGCGCGCAGAAGATGATGAAGCAGATGGCCAGGGGCGGCGGCATGCCGGGGATGCCGGGCATGGGCAACCTGCCGGGCATGGGCGGCAAGAAGTCGCGCGGCCGCCAGGCGCCCGCCCGCAAGGTCAAGGGCAAGTCGGGCAACCCGGCGCTGCGCGCGCAGCAGGAGAAGGGGCTCGTCACCAAGAAGGCGCCGCAGGGCTCGTCCTTCGGTGCCGGGGCGGCCCAGCAGCCGGAGATCGACCCGTCGACGTTCGAGCTGCCGAAGGGCTTCGACAAGTTCCTGGGCGGGCGCTGACCTCATGACCCCCGGCGGCCCGGCCCTCCACCTGCGCGGCACGGTGGTGCTGGACGACGACCGTGTGGTCGGCGAGGTCTGGGTGGTCGGCGGGCGGTTCACGTTCACGCGCCCGACGATCGAGACGACGACCCTCGAAGGCGTCGTCCTGCCCGGGCTCGTGGACGTGCACTGCCACATCGGCCTCGCGGCGGACGGCCGGGTGCCCGACGACGTGGCGGAGCAGCAGGCGCTCGCGGACCGCGACTCCGGCGTGCTGCTGATCCGGGACGCGGGATCGCCCGCCGACACCGGGTGGGTGCACGCGCGCGACGACCTGCCGCGGCTGATCCGCTCCGGGCGCCATCTCGCGCTGCCGAAGCGGTACCTGCGGAACTACGGCCGCGAGCTCGCATCGCCGGACCAGCTGCCGGCGGCCGTGGTCGAGGAGGCGGGGCGCGGCGACGGCTGGGTCAAGCTCGTCGCCGACTGGATCGACCGCGACCTGGGCGCCGACGCCGACCTGCGCCCGCTGTGGCCGCGCGAGGTGCTCGCCGAGGCCATCGGCGCGGCCCACGCCGCCGGCGCCCGCGTCACGGCCCACACGTTCGCGACCGAGTCGCTGGACGACCTGCTCGACGCCGGCATCGACTGCCTCGAGCACGCCACGGGCGCGTCCGACGAGCACATCGACCGCATCGCCGCCGCCGGCATCCCCGTCACGGCGACCCTGCTGCAGATCGCGCAGTTCCCGGCCATCGCGGCGCAGGGCGCGAAGTTCCCCCGGTTCGCGGCCCGCATGGCCGCCATGGGGGAGCGGCGCCACGAGCACGTCCGGAACCTGCACGAGGCGGGCGTGCGCGTGCTCGTCGGGACGGACGCGGGCGGCACCATCGGGCACGGCCGCATCGCCGACGAGGCGCTCGAGATGGCGCGCGCCGGTATCCCGGCCGGCGACGTCGTGGCGGCAGCGAGCTGGCGCACGCGCGCGTGGCTCGGCGTCCCGTCGATCGAGGAGGGCGCGAGCGCCGACGCGGTGGTCTACGCGGACGACCCCCGCACGGACGTCCGCGCGCTCGCGGCACCCGGCGCGGTGATCCTGCGCGGCGCGACGTACCCCGTGCCGGCACACGGTCCGTCCGGACCGGCCCGCCGGTAGTCGGTCTCCTCCGATGTAGCCGGTCGCAACCGACTACGTCGCGGGGAACCCGACGAGCGACGCGAGGGAACCGACGATCGGGTCACGATGCGCATCGGGCCGACAATGGCGCCCGCGGAAGAATGCACCCGCGGACTTCGGCCTCCGGGGTACCGCGGGCTGGTATTCCTAGGTCTCGACGTCGTGGCAGTCGGCCGCGGCACGGCGCCGGACCACCCAGGGGGACCACGATGACTGCAGACGGAACCGCACCGCCCATGGCGACCGCGATCGACGAACCCGCGCGACTGCGCTCCTCGGGAGCGGACCGCGCGGCCGTCGCGGTCATGTGGGTCGGCCTGGTCGTCGGGATCGTGAGCAAGTTCGCGTTCGGCGGGTGGGGACTGTTCCTGGTCGTCGTGACGAGCCCGATCTCGATCGGCCTGCTCGTCGTCGGCGCCGCGTTCGCGACGCACGCGCTGCTGGGGACGCGGAGCGCCTCGCGGCGACGCCATCCCGCGCTGCCGTCCCGCTACCGCGCGGGCGCGTGGACGCTCGGCCTCGGTGCGCTCGTCGCGGGCGGCGTCGTCCCGGACGTCGGCGACGTGGGGGACCCGCAGTCCGGCCTGGGCTGGGTCCTCGGGCTCGACCAGGCGCCCGAGCTCACCGCCCTGGCCGGCCTCGCCTGGTTGGTGGCCGCCGCGGCAGCGATCGCCGCGATCGTCGTCTGCCTGGGGGACTGGCGCGCGCTGCGCGGCGAGGCGGCCACAGCCCGCGGGTGACGGGCGCGCGCATGGACGTGCGGCCCAGATCACGCGTCGGCGCGGTTGGGAGCGGGCCTCGTCGTCTGGCACAATGGTCGGCTGTACCCGACGCCTGCAGCCCCTCTACCTGCTCGCGTCGTGTCCTTCGCGCCACCGGCGAGCCCAACCCCACGGGCACGCGGCGGCGCAACCACAGCAGACCTCAGGAGAAGACCACACCGTGGCCACCAAGATTCGCCTCAAGCGCCTGGGCAAGATCCGCGCGCCGTACTACCGCATCGTCGTCGCCGACTCGCGCACCAAGCGCGACGGTCGCGTGATCGAGGAGATCGGCAAGTACCACCCCACCGAGGAGCCCTCGTTCATCGAGGTCAACTCCGACCGTGCGCAGTACTGGCTCGGCGTCGGCGCTCAGCCGACCGAGCAGATCGCCGCGATCCTCAAGATCACGGGTGACTGGCAGAAGTTCAAGGGTCTGCCGGGCGCCGAGGGCACCCTGCGCACCAAGGCCGACAAGGCCGACCCGAAGGCCGCCATCGAGGCCGCCGCCGCCGACGCCGAGAAGGTCAAGGCGAAGGCGTCGGAGAAGAAGGCTGCCGAGCCCGAGGCGCCCGCCGCCGAGGCCACCGAGGACGAGCAGGCCTGATGCTCGCCGAGGCGCTCGAGCACCTGGTGCGCGGCATCGTCGACCACCCGGACGACGTGCGGGTCAGCTCCTCGTCCCTGCGACGCGGCGAGCTGCTCGAGGTCCGGGTCCACCCCGACGACCTCGGCCGAGTGATCGGCCGGTCCGGTCGGACGGCCAAGGCCCTGCGCACCGTCGTGGGCGCCCTGTCCGACGACGGCTCCGTCCGCGTGGACGTCGTCGACACCGACCGTCGCTGACGCAGTCGCCGGCACGCACGAGCGCCACCAGCACCACACCGACGAAGGCCCGGCCCCTACCCTGGGGTCGGGCCTTCGCCCACGTCACCGGAGGACACCCATGCAGCTCACCGTCGCCGTCGTCGGCCGTGCCCACGGCCTGCGCGGAGAGGTCGCGCTCGACCTGCGCACCGACGCCCCCGAGCAGAGGCTCGCCGTCGGCACCGTCCTGCAGACGGAGCCGGCCGGCCGCGGCCTGACCGTGCGGAGCACCCGCATCCAGCAGAATCGCTGGTACGTGCAGTTCGACGAGGTCACCGACCGCACCGCGGCCGAGGCGCTGCGCGGCACGAGCATCGTGGCCGACGCGGACGAGTCCGACGACGAGGACGCCTGGTACCCGCACGAGCTGGCCGGACTGCGGGCGGAGCACGCGGACGGCAGGGTTCTCGGCGAGATCGTCGGGCTCCAGCACCTGCCGGCCCACGACGTGCTGGTGCTGCGCGAGCCCGGTGGCGCGCGCACGCTCGTGCCGTTCGTGCGCGCGATCGTGCCTGTCGTCGACGTCCCGGGCGGCCGCGTCGTGCTCGACCCGCCCGGCGGCCTGCTCGCCTCGGACGCCGAGAACCTGGTGGTCTCCGAGGAGACGCGCGGCGCCGGGGACGACGAGGACTGACGTGCGCATCGACGTCGTCGCCATCTTCCCGGACTACCTGTCGCCGCTGCAGCTCTCGCTGGTCGGCAAGGCCCGCGACGCGGGTCTGCTCGACCTGCGCGTCCACGACCTGCGCGACTGGACCACCGACCGGCACCGGACGGTCGACGACACCCCCGTCGGCGGTGGCGCGGGCATGGTTATGCGGCCCGACGTGTGGGCGAGCGCGCTCGACGACGTGCTGGCCAACGGCGCGCACCTGCTGATCCCGACGCCGTCGGGGGAGCCGCTGACCCAGCGGACGGCCGAGGCGCTGGCGACCGAGTCCCAGCTGGTCGTCGCGTGCGGCCGGTACGAGGGGATCGACGCGCGCGTCGCGGAGCACTACCGCGCCCGGGGCGTGCGTGTCACCGAGTTCTCGATCGGGGACTACGTCCTCAACGGGGGCGAGGTGGCGGCGCTCGTCGTCGTCGAGGCCGTCGGCCGGCTGCTGCCCGGGGTCGTCGGCAACCCGCACTCGCTGGTCGAGGAGTCGCACGGTGCCGCCGGGCTGCTCGAGTACCCCGTGTACACCAAACCGCCCGCGTGGGCCGGGCTCGAGGTCCCCGAGGTGCTGATGTCGGGTCACCACGCGCGGATCGAGCGCTGGCGCCGTGACCAGGCGCTGACCCGCACGGCCGCCCGACGTCCCGACATGCTCGCGGCGCTCGACGTCGGCTCGCTGGACGAGCACGACCTCGCCGTCCTGGCCGACCTCGGCTGGCACGTGGTGGGCGGCCGCCTGACCAGCGACTGATTTCCTTCGCTGCCTGCAGCTGTGGCAGAATCGTCCGCTGGTGCGCGTACGTCCGCGTCTCTGCCACAGGGGAGACGACCACGGCCACCCGGGTTCTCCCGGCCCGCACCGGAACCAGACCACCAGGCACCCGTTCCTGCTCGCCCGCGCGAGCGCCGGGCCGCCCATGATGACGCTCCTGACCTGTGGCAGGGCGGGAGAGTGAACACCATGCACACGCTCGACCAGGTCGACGCAGCGTCGCTGCGCAACGACGTCCCGGACTTCCGTCCCGGCGACACGCTCAAGGTCAACGTCAAGGTCGTCGAGGGCAACCGCTCGCGCATCCAGGCGTTCCAGGGCGTCGTCATCGCCCGCCAGGGCGAGGGCGTCCGTGAGACCTTCACGGTCCGCAAGGTCAGCTTCCAGGTGGGCGTGGAGCGCACGTTCCCGCTGCACGCGCCGACGCTCGACTCGATCGAGGTCGTCACCCGCGGTGACGTCCGTCGCGCCAAGCTGTACTACCTGCGCAACCTGCGCGGCAAGAAGGCGAAGATCAAGGAGAAGCGCGACTCGGTCCCGGCCAAGAAGGCCTGACCCGCAGCATCTCGAGCACGTCCCGACGGGCGGTCACCTCACGGTGGCCGCCCGTCGGTGTGTCACAGTGTGCCGTCACGGCCAGAGACGGCAGCAGGGGGAGCACGATGAGCGAGGCGACGACGGACGCGGGCGTGGAGGCCGAGCGGGACCGCGCGGACCGGAAGGCCAAGCACTCGGGCTGGCGTGGCTTCGTGCGGGAGACGGCCATCGTCGTCGTGTGCGCGCTGCTGCTCTCGGTCGTCGTCAAGACGTTCCTGGTGCAGGCGTTCTTCATCCCGAGCGAGTCCATGGAGGACACGCTCGTCTACCAGGACCGGATCCTGGTGAACAAGCTGGCGCCGGGTCCCTTCGACCTGCACCGGGGCGACGTCGTCGTCTTCAAGGACCCGGGCGGGTGGCTCCTCTCGGAGCGGCAGCCGCCTCAGACCAGGACGACGCGTGCGCTGCACAAGGCGCTGGCCGCCGTCGGGCTGTACCCGAAGGACGCCGGCGAGCACCTGGTCAAGCGGATCATCGGGCTGCCCGGGGACCACGTCGTGTGCGGTGGGGCGGACTCCTCGGTGACGGTCAACGGGGCGACGCTCGACGAGCCCTACCTCGCGCACGACGCGGTCCCGTGCGCGGAGCCGTTCGACACGGTCGTGCCCGCCGGCCGCCTGTGGGTCATGGGAGACAACCGCGAGTCCTCCGCGGACTCCCACGTGCACACGGCTGACCCTGGTGGCGGCTCGATCCCGGTCGACGACGTCGTCGGGGTCGCCTTCCTGCTCGTCTGGCCGCTGTCCCACGCGACCGTGCTGCACAACCCGGGTGCGACCTTCGCGGACGTGCCCGACCCGTCCTGAACGGTGCGACCGGACGCACGCGTCTCGGACCACGGTGCGAGTGCGCGACGAGCCCTTCGGCGTGCGAGAGTGTGCGGGTGACGGACCCGGACAAGCTCGCGCAGCATCCCGTCGACGGCGCCGACGACGCGCTCCCGACCGACACGGTCGGCCACGACGGGACGCCGCGGCACGCGGCCGGTCCTCGGCGCGAGAAGCAGGGCGGCGCGGGGGCCTTCCTCCGCGAGACGGCGATCATCCTGGTCAGCGCGCTCGTCCTGTCGCTGATCGTCAAGACCTTCCTGGTCCAGGCGTTCTTCATCCCGTCCGGCTCGATGCACGACACGCTCATCGAGAACGACCGGATCCTGGTGAACAAGCTTGCGCCGGGACCGTTCGACATCCACCGTGGTGACATCGTCGTCTTCAAGGACCCCGACCACTGGCTGGGCGACGAGACGGACGACGAGCCCACGGGAGAGGTCTCCCGGGGCGTCCGCAAGCTCCTGACGTTCGTGGGGCTCTACCCCGAGGACGCCGGGGAGCACCTGGTCAAGCGCGTCATCGGCCTGCCCGGGGACCACGTCGCGTGCAAGGGGGCGGGTCAGCCGATCACCGTGAACGGCGTGGCGCTCGACGAGCCGTACCTGGCCGACGGCGCCGAGCCCAGCGAGTTCGCGTTCGACGTCGTCGTGCCCGCCGGGAGCATGTGGGTGATGGGCGACAACCGCCAGCACTCGGCGGACTCCCGCTGGCACCAGGGCGAACCGGGCGGCGGGTCGGTGCCCGTCGACGACGTGGTGGGGGTCGCGTTCGTCATCGTCTGGCCCGTCGACCACTGGACGATCCTGCGCAACCCCGGCTCCACGTTCGCGGACGTGCCGGCGGCATCGTGACCGTGCTCGTCGCCCCGCGCCCCGCACGGGCCGTGCGGAGCGGCCCGCACCTGCGCCACGAGCGCGTGCTGCTGCGGGACGGCGCGCGCCTGGTCGCCGGGATGGACGAGGTCGGGCGCGGGTCGCTCGCGGGGCCCGTGAGCGTGGGGGTGGTCGTCGTCGACGCGTCGACGCGGTCCGCCCCGCGCGGCGTGGCCGACTCGAAGCTGCTCACGCCCGCGGCGCGCGAGGCTCTGCTGCCCGCGCTCGGCCGATGGGGTGTGGCACGGGCCGTCGGGCACGCGAGCGCGGCCGAGATCGACACCGTCGGCATCATCGCCGCGCTGCGGCTGGCCGGCACGCGCGCGCTGCGGTCCGTCGCGCAGGTGACCGGTCCGGTCGACGTCGTCCTGCTCGACGGTTCGCACAACTGGCTCGCCGCACCCGCGGCCAGTCTGTTCGACGACGAATGCGACGACGACCCGGCGCCGCGCGTGCTCACGCGCGTCAAGGCCGACCGGACGTGCGCGAGCGTCGCCGCCGCGAGCGTGCTCGCCAAGTGCGAGCGTGACGCGCTCATGGTCGACCTCGCCGGCGGGCACGCCGCCTACCGCTGGGACGAGAACAAGGGGTACGCGTCCCCGGACCACCTCGCGGCGCTCGCCCAGCACGGGCCCAGCGTGCTGCACCGCCGGTCGTGGCGCCTGCCCGGCGTGACGCAGACGGGTGGTGCGGTCGGGTCGGGCTCGCAGACCGGGCTGCGTGAGGGATGATGAGCGCGTGAGTGCCGAGGACCTGGAGAACTACGAGACCGACATGGAGCTCGCGCTCTACCGCGAGTACCGCGACGTCGTCGGTCTCTTCTCGTACGTGGTGGAGACCGAGCGCCGGTTCTACCTGGCCAACCAGGTGGACCTGCAGGTGCGCTCCGCCGCGGGCGAGGTCTACTTCGAGCTGACGCTCGCCGACGCGTGGGTGTGGGACGTGTACCGCTCGGCGCGGTTCGTGAAGTCCGTGCGTGTCGTGACGTTCAAGGACGTCAACGTCGAGGAGCTCGCCAAGGCGGAGCTCGACCTGGGTGGGGGTGCGGGCTTCGCCCGCTGATCGGACGTCCCGTGCCGTGCCCTGACGTGACGTCGTGTCCTGTGGACGCAGGTCCCTGCCCCGGGCCTGTGCATCGTCCGCCCGGATGCTGCGGCTGCTGACGATCCTGGGCTCATGCGAGCCAAGGATGCGGTGGGACGGTACGGCGAGGACGTGGCGGAACGTCACCTCCTGGCCGCGGGATGGCGGGTGCTGGACCGGAACTGGCGGTGCCGGGACGGCGAGCTCGACCTGGTCGGCATGGACGGCGACGAGCTGGTCGTGGTCGAGGTCAAGACCCGTCGGTCCGGGACCTACGGTTCGCCCGCGGAGGCCGTGACGCGGCTCAAGCTCGCCCGCGTGCGGCGTCTCGCGGCGCAGTGGCTGGCGGCGCACGACGTCCGCGCGGCGTCGGTCCGCATCGACGTGATCGCCGTCGTGCTCCCGCGGAGCGGAGCGGCCGTCGTGGACCACCTCGTGGGGGTGGTCTAGGTGGTGCTCGGCAGGACCCTCGCGGTGTCGCTCGTCGGACTGACCGGCCACCTCGTCGACGTCGAGGCCCACCTGGCGCCGTCGCTGCCGGCGTTCACGCTCGTCGGGCTGCCCGACACGTCCCTCAGCGAGGCACGCGACCGGGTGCGGGCGGCGGTGACCTCGTCCGGGTTGGCCTGGCCCAACCGGCGCATTACGGTGAACCTCTCGCCCGCGACGTTGCCCAAGTCGGGCTCGTCGTTCGACCTCGCGATCGCCGTCGCGACGCTCGCGGGCGCGGAGGTGCTCACGGCGCCGGCGGGTGTGGTGCACATCGGGGAGCTCGGGCTCGACGGCCGGCTGCGTCCCGTCCGGGGCGTGCTCCCGGCGGTCGCCGCCGCCGTCGCCGCCGGGTGCCCGCGCGTGGTGGTGCCCGTCGCCAACCTCGCCGAGGCGCAGCTCGTCCCCGGCGCGCTGGCCGTCGGGGCGTCGTCGCTCGCGCAGGTCGCCGCGCGCTACGGCGCCGACGTCGACGTGCCGGAGACCGCCGAGCCCGTCGCGGTCGAGCACCCGCGCGCCGACGGGCCCGTGCTCGACCTCGCCGACGTGGTGGGCCAGGCCGAGGCCCGTCAGTGCCTCGAGGTCGCCGCGGCCGGTGGGCACCACCTGCTGATGGTCGGGCCGCCTGGGACGGGCAAGACGATGCTCGCCGCGCGACTGCCTGGCCTGCTGCCCGACCTCGTGGAGGCCGACGCGGTCGAGGTCACGGCGGTGCACTCCGTGGCCGGTACGTTCGACCCCGGCGACGGGCTGCTCGTGCGTCCGCCGTTCGAGGACCCGCACCACACGGCGACGCCCGCGAGCGTGGTGGGCGGAGGCTCGGGCATCCCGCGACCGGGCGCTGCGTCACGCGCGCACCGCGGGGTCCTCTTCCTGGACGAGGCGCCCGAGTTCACCACCGCGGTGCTGCAGACGTTGCGGCAGCCCCTCGAGCACGGCGAGCTCGTGCTGCACCGCGCGCAGGGCTCGGCCCGCTACCCGGCGCGCTTCCAGCTCGTGCTGGCCGCGAACCCGTGCCCGTGCGGCAAGGCCGTCGGCAAGGGCCTGGACTGCACGTGCCGCAGCGAGCAGCGACGACGCTACTTCGGCAAGCTGAGCGGGCCGTTGCTGGACCGCGTGGACCTCCAGGTGGAGCTGCAGCCCGCGCGTGCCGGCGACGAGGCAGGTGAGGCGACGGCGGTGGTGGCCGGCCGCGTCCGCGTGGCGCGCGAGGCGGCTGCCGACCGGCTGCGAGGGACGCCGTGGCGCACGGGCGCGGAGGTGCCGGGCGCTTGGCTGCGCGAGCGTCTCGGTGCGGACGGCGTCTTGCTGCACGACCTCGACCGCGCACTCGATCGCGGCGCCCTCAGCCTGCGTGGTGTCGACCGCGTCCTGCGCGTCGCGTGGACGCTGGCGGATCTCGACGGCCGCCCTGCGCCGACCCGCAGCGACATCGGCAACGCCCTGCTGCTGCGGACGCGAGGACAGGGCGCGTGAGCGCGCACGTGGGCCCGCCGGAGCCGCCTGCCGTCGACGCCGAGGAGCGGACCGCGCGTGCTGCGTGGAGCGCGCTGGCCGAACCGGGCGACCCGGTGGCCGGCGCACTCGTCGCGTCGCTCGGGGCGGTCGACGCGTGGCGGTTGGTGACGCTCGCCGTGGACCAGGGCCTGCCCGCCGCGTGGGCGCGCGTCGTGCGGGGCGGCGACGGTGTGCTCGCCGACGGCAGCGGCGCCGTTGCCGGCGTCATCGGAGGGCCGCGGCTCGCGCGGGCCGTCGCACGGTGGGCGGCCAGGTGCGTGACGGTGGACGCGGCACGGGATCTCGCGGCGGTCGAGCGGATCGGCGGCGTGTTCGTGGTGCCGGGCGATCCCGGCTGGCCGTCGGTGCTCGACGACCTCGGGCACGCGACCCCGTTCGGGCTCTGGGTCCGCGGGACGAGTGCGCTCGCGGCGAGCCTCGACCGCTCGGTCGCGATCGTCGGCTCGCGCGCGTCGACGTCGTACGGCGAGCGGGTGGCGGTCGACCTGGCGGCAGGTGCGGTCGACTCCGGTTGCGCGGTCGTGTCCGGCGGCGCGTACGGGATCGACGCGGCCGCCCACCGGGGGGCCGTCGCGCGGGGCGGGCCCACGCTCGTGCTGCTCGCCGGCGGTGTCGACCGGGCGTACCCGGCGGGCAACGCACGCCTCTTCGAGGCCGTGGTCGAGGCGGGCGGGGCGCTGGCGTCGGAGGTGCCGGTCGGTGCGGTGCCCACCCGCAGCCGGTTCCTGCAGCGCAACCGGCTCATCGCCGCCTGTGCGCGTGCGACCGTGGTGGTCGAGGCGGCCTGGCGGTCGGGGGCCATGAGCACGGCCCACCACGCCGCCGGCCTGCTGCGACCCGTCGGCGCCGTCCCCGGGCCGGTCACGTCCGTCGCGTCGGCCGGGTGCCACCGGCTGCTGCGGGAAGGCGCAGCCGTGTGCGTCACCGACGCGGCGGAGGTGCTCGAGCTCGTCGGCCAGGCAGGTGGTGACGTGGTGCCGGAGGGCGTCGGCGCGGTGCGGGCCACCGACCACCTGGACCCGCTGGCCGCGCGCGTCCGCGATGCCCTGGGCCGTCGGCGGGGGACCGACGTGGCGACGGTCGCGTCGGCGGCCGCCGTGACGCCGGAGGAGGCGCGCGGCGCCCTCGGCCTGCTCGAGCTCGACGGGCTCGCGCGGCGTGTCCCGGGCGGGTGGGTGATGGGCGACGATCACGTGTGACGGGCAACGAACCAGCGGACGGGTGACGACGGGTGCGCTCGGGCGCCAGCGGCTCGACACGCCCGGGCGCTTTGTGGCCTTTCGGCGTGTCGCGGTGTGTGTCGTGGGTCACGACGGCCATGCTGGGCGGGAAGACGGGGCATTTGCGTCCCGACAACTGAGAGCGCAACCGGGTGAAATAAATCGCCCAAGTCGCCCTTTGTTCGTCGCCGATTCGGACATTTTCGGGTCAACCGGTCGCCGTTAGCCCGGGCAGGTGAATCCTGTGCTTGTCCTGGGAGTGTGTGACCCGCCACGGTAAGGCCATGACAGTGACGGAGATCATGGAGGAGGCGCCCGAACGGGCTGCCCTGCTCGATGACTTCTGCGCGCACCTGGGGGCGCAGCGCGGCCTGTCTCGGAACACGTCGCGGGCCTACCGCTCGGACGTCGACAGCCTGCTCTCCTTCGCGGTCCGGCACGGCGCCGACGACCTCGACCAGATCGACCTGCGGACCCTGCGGGCCTGGCTCGCGGCACAGTCCGCGGCGCACCGCAGCCGCGCGACGCTGGCTCGGCGTGGCGCCGCCGCGCGCACGTTCCTCGCATGGGCCACGCGCACCGGACGCATCGAGTCCGACCCGTCCGTCCGTCTCGGCACGGCCCGCGTCCCTGTCGCGCTGCCCACGGTGCTGCGAGGGCAGGCCGTCATCCAGCTCCTCGACGCGGCTCGCACGCGTGCCACGGACGGCGGACCGCTCGCGGTCCGCGACTGGGCGATGCTCGAGCTCCTCTACGCCACCGGCGTCCGCGTCAGCGAGCTCGTCGGCATCGACATCCGTCATGCCGATCTCGACGAGCGCACCGTGCGCGTCGTCGGCAAGGGCGACAAGGAGCGCGTGGTCCCGTTCGGCCGCCCCGCGGCCGGCGCCGTCGCCGCCTGGCTGCAGGTCCGCGCCGATCTCGCCACCCCTGCCTCGGCCGATGCGCTCTTCCTCGGTGCGCGCGGCAGCCGCATCGACCCTCGTCAGGTGCGCGAGGTCGTGCACGCGGCGACCGCCGCGGCCGGCGTCGACGACCTCGCCCCCCACGGGCTGCGGCACACGGCCGCGACCCACCTGCTCGAGGGTGGATCGGACCTGCGCAGCGTCCAGGAGATCCTCGGCCACTCCAGCCTCGCGACCACCCAGCGGTACACCCACATCTCGGCCGAGCGGCTTCGCTCGGCCTACGCCCTCGCCCACCCCCGCGCCTGACCCGCACCCTCGGAGCCGAAGATGACGACGACGATGACGACCGACGCAGCAGCCGCCTGGCTGACCCACGTCGGCCCTGACGCCGCCCCCGCCGGTGTCGTGCCCCAGCCGCGCGGCGCCGTCGCTGCGGACGCACCGGTCGAGGTGGTCGCGCCGGTCGTCCCGGACGTCCCCACCCAGCGGACCCCGGTCTCCGACGAGGTCCTGGCGGCCGTCGCGCTGCTGTGGGTCGAGTTCAAGCAGAACGCCTGCCGGACGTCGCGCGAGAAGCTGATCCTGCACTACGCGCCCCTGGTGGCGGCGGTGGCCGGTCGCGTGGGCATGCGCCTGCCGAGCACGGTCGAGCACGCCGACCTGGTGTCCTACGGCATGTTCGGCCTGATCGACGCGATCGAGAAGTACGAGACCGACCGTGCCGTGAAGTTCGAGTCCTACGCCAGTGCGCGGATCCGCGGCGCCATCATCGACGAGCTGCGCGCGATGGACTGGGTGCCGCGTTCGGTGCGGACCAAGGCCCGCACGGTCGACCGTGCCTACGCCGAGCTCGAGGCGACGCTCCACCGCGCTCCCACGGAGGCGGAGATCGCCCGCCACCTGCAGATCCCGCTGTCCGAGCTGCGGGGCGTCTACTCCCAGCTCTCGTCCGTGAACATCGCGGCGCTCGACGAGCTGCTCGGCGGTGGTGAGGACCGCGCCGGTGGCGTGAGCCTCGTCGACACGCTCGGCGACGAGCGCACGCAGGACCCCGCCGGCAGCCTCGAGGAAGCGGAGACCTCCTTCCTGCTGGCGCGCGCCATCGAGCAGCTGGGCGAGCGCGAGCGCATGGTCGTCGTCATGTACTACTACGAGGGCATGACGCTCGCCGAGATCGGCCGTGTCCTGGGTGTGACGGAGTCGCGCATCTCGCAGATGCACACCGCGGCGATGCTGCGCCTGCGCGGGCGCCTGACGGCTGCGGGCGTCTGAGCCGCGCCGTCACGGCAGCTGGCACGGCAGGCGTCACGGCATCGGCAGCAGCACGATCGGGTCGGCCATGCCGACCAGGGCGAGAGGGTCGACGTACGTCGGTGGGTCGCTCGACCCGACCCGTACGCCCCAGTGGACGCACGTCTGCGGGCAGTGACCGCCGTGCGGTGAGACCGTCCCGACGACCTCGCCCTCGCTGACGTGGTCGCCGCGGACGACGTCCGGCGCGACCGGCTCGAGCGTGGAGCGCCGCCCGTCGGCGTGCGTGATGGTGACCAGCGGTCGGCCGGCGACGCGGCCCGCGAACGACACGATCCCGGCGCCCGGCGCCAGGACGTCGCCGTTGGGCACGGCGGCCAGGTCCACGCCACGGTGGCCCGCCGCCCACGGCTGCGGCGGAGGTTCGAACCCGCGCAGCACGGTCACGCGTCCGCCGACGGGCAACGCGTAGCCGGTCGGCGACCCCAGGGCCCGGTCGGAGGTCGGCATCGAGGCGGCGAGCGCCGGTGAGGCGAGGCCCCCGACCAGCACCACGAGCGCCGTGGCCCGCCAGGCCCGCTGCCATGGCGCGAGCCCGTGCCGGGGCAGCGGCCTGTCGCGGTGCGAGGTCGGGTCTCGTCGTCCGGTGCGTGTCATGGCTCCAGGTTCGCGATCCGCCCGGGCGTGTGCTCCGCCCCGGCTGCTCCCTGGGGACGGACCTGCGGCCGGGCAGGGGCTGTGGTCACGTCGCGCACGCGGGCGCGCTGTCCTGTTCCCCTCCAGGTGCCCCCACCAGGGTGCGCTGGTCGGGGCATCGGCCGGTGTCGGCTAGACTTCTCGGTGCGACCGGTCCGTGCCGGTCGACTTCGCGTGTCATCAACCCGTTCCTCACCTGCCTCGGCGGGTGCTCGGCGCGGGGGTCGTCACCGCAGCGGTCCGGACCTTCGG